>JAEIGA010004138.1_pt1 | contig 22462 bp, 28 predicted proteins | sample 9270691 | NCBI WGS metagenome assembly JAEIGA01 (sample SAMN17057246, study PRJNA624740) | gut metagenome | biome: biome; isolation source: fecal sample | host: Bos grunniens | place: China: Xizang | collected 2019 | reverse complement strand
TATGAAGATTTATCTACTTTTGAGGAGGTTGAATAATAATGTCAAGGGTTCAAGAAACTATGATAAGTGATTTTTATTGCACAAAATGTGGGAAAAAAGGAATTCCAATAGCAAGAAAAACAAATAAACAACGTGAACCAGAACATTTAAAAAGATTATATTGTATTTATTGTAAAGAAGAAATTAATCACGCAGAAATAAAGATGTTTGGAGATTACAGAAAAGAACATTTTTTAGAAGAGTTTGAATTAGGTAGATTTGTAGATGGAAATAAAATTCCTATAGCAGAGTTACCAGGTTGTACTCATATTGACTGTTTTTATAATAGAGATGGAAAATGTTGGAATTCTAATAATTCTTATGATTGTGGACATAGACCACAGAAAGGAGAAAATAATGTCAGGTAAATTAATTTTAATGATGCGGAATTCCTGGTTCAGGAAAATCAACTTGGTGTAGAGGATACATAATAAATGAATATGCTACTGACGATAATCCATATGTTGAAAATGTTGTTCACATATCAAGAGATGATATAAGATTTTCTTTATTAAATGACAAAGATGATTATTTTGCAAAAGAAGATGAAGTATTCAGATTATTTACTGATTACATTAGTGAATATTTAAAAATGGATTGGGATGTGTTTGCAGATGCAACGCATTTAACTGCGGCAGCCCGCAAGAAAGTAATTGAAAATTTAACAGTTAAACCTAAGTCTATTGAAGTTATGTATTTAAATACTCCTTTAGAAGTAGCTATAGAGAGAAATAATAATAGAACGGGTAGAGCTTTAGTTCCAGAAAAAGTAATTAAAAAAATGTATCAATCTATTCAATATCCAACTAAAGCAGAAGGAATATCTAAATTTTGTATTGTTAATGAAAATAACTTAATAACTGAATATAAATTAAGAGAGGATGGTAATGATGTTAAATGATGTTATGGATGAGATAATGAAAAATTTTCCAAAAGAGGGAGATTGGGTAAGAGGAGAAAAAGGAGAATTAGCAAAAGTAACCTCTGTATTTAATACAACCTTTTCAGAAATTATGGGAATAGATGAAGAATCTTCAGTGTTACCTTATGCAGTACCTTTAAATATTGAGCCTTATTTCAATTCTAAGATAAAAAATATAAAAACAAACTTAATAGATTTAGTAGAAGAAGGCGATTTTGTTAATGGTTTTAGAGTAGAAAAGATTAGAGATGAATATGATAATGTTATATTAGGTTATTTAATAGAAGATAATAAAGAAGTTCTTGATATACTTCCTATTGATTTTTCTCTTACTAATATTCGTGAAATTATTACGCACGAAGAAGGTTTAAAATATACTTTCTAGGAGGAGTAATACAATGAAAGAAGAAGTTGTTGCTTGTGCTTTTCAAGATAAAAGAAATGGACAAATTTATGTTAGTCATACCTGTCATGCAGAAATTATAGGTATGTTTTTTAGAGCAGAGGATAAAGAAACAGGACACAATTGCGAACAAGGTTTTTTAACTAATTTAGATAGATTTGTTGATAGAAAAGAAGCTCTAAAAATTGCGGTCGCCGCAAATCAAGAGCTACATAAATGGTGTGATACAGATGAATTATATTCAGAAGATATATTTTGGAATCCTTTTGAAGAAGGAGAAAAAAGACGACAAGAAAAATTAATTGATTTATTAGCAGAAAATTTGGAAAAATTTTCTAAAAAAGCTAAAGAAAAATGGTTAGAAGAATTAAAACAATCAATAAAAGAGAAAGAGGGATAAATAAATGAATCTTGATATATATGATGAATACGAAGTAACTATTACCTCAAAAGGAGCTACCAGAACCTATGAGGGATATGAAGAGTTTAATAGTACTAATTCTTATCACATAGATGGAGGAAAATTAATGGAGTGGATTGCAAAAGACCTTCTTGATGAGGATATTAGTTCTATTAAAATAGAAGATAATACTATAAGAATAGCTACTTTTAACCCGATGTCAGGAGAAGGCGGAGAACATACATATAAAATAAAATAAAAGGAGCTTGATAAAATGAATATCTTTGAAATGTCTGATGAAGAATTTGAAAAATATTTAAAAGATAAGTTTGATAACATTAATCCGGAAATATTACTAGAGAAATTAATAGAATGTGGATTAATTATTGAAGATGAAAGTAATTTAAACATAGGAGATAGAGTATTAATTGCAGAAACAGTAGAGTTAACTGAAATTATTGCAATATCTTATGATGAAAACAAAGAAAAGATTTATACAGTTAAAGGCAGTGTTAAAGATTACTATGAAAAAGATTTAATAAGATTTTTATAGGAGGGTTTAATATGGCAATTTTTCTTACTAGTGATTTGCATTTTAATCATGAAAAGCCTTTTCTTTATGAACCAAGAGGTTTCAATTCTTTTGAAGAAGCTAATAAAGCAATAATAGATAGGCATAATGAAGTTGTTTCTCCTGGAGATGACGTGTATATTTTAGGGGATTTAATGCTTGGAGATAATGATAAAGGCATTGAATGTATTAAACAATTAAATGGAAATCTACATATTATATTGCGGAAATCATGATACAGATGCTCGCATAAAAGAGTATAAAAAATGTGAAAACATAAAGAGTATTCAATATGCCCATAGAATAAAATATAAAAAATGGATGTTTTACTTAAGCCATTGTCCAATGATTATAGCTCATGGGGAAGAAGCTCCAAAACTTTGGAGCTTACATGGTCATACTCATTCAAAAGAAAAATTTTGTGAATATGACCATTGTTATAATGTAAATTTAGATGCTCATAATTGTTATCCTGTAGCAATAGAACAAATAATTGAAGATATACAAGCCTTATTATTTAAATAAGGCTTATTTGACTTTTTTAAAAAAATATTCTATAATAAAAATAAAGGAGTGTTACTATGAAAATTAAAATAATTGATACATCATATGATACCGAAACAAAGATATCAACAGTAATAATTAATACAGACTTAGGTAAATTTACAGGTAAGGCAAGATTACATGAAGAAGATACAGATATAGAATCTTCATTCGCCGGATATAATTATGCTGAAGCTCGTGCTATTATAAAATATATGAAAGAGAAAGTAAGAATTTTAAATTACAAAATAGATGCTTTAGCTAATTGTGAAAAAGCTATAAAGAGTAATAAAGATAGTAACTGGAACTCTTTAGAGTTTAGAAGTTTAAGAAAACAGAAATTTATATTAGAAAAAGAAAGAAATTTATGGAAAGAAAGAGTAAAATCATTGCATCAAGATTTATTTGATAAAATGTCAAATCGTAGAAAAATGCTTGATGATATGATAAAAAAAGCTAAAGGAGATGACAAATAGTGTTAGAATTTTTAGCATTACACTGGCAAGTTATTGTTGGTGCAATTATAATTGTTCTTACTGGAATTATTACTTTTGTTAGATTTAATAAAAAATCTGTACAAGAGCAAATAGACCAAGTAAAAGAATGGTTATTATATGCGGTAATGGCTGCTGAGAAAGAATTAGGTTCAGGAACAGGTGCAATTAAATTACGTTTCGTATATGATATGTTCGTAACAAAATTCCCATTAATGGTTGCTTTAATTCCATTCTCAACTTTTAGTGAATTTGTAGATGAAGCATTAGATAAACTTAAAGATTTATTGGCTACTAGCCCAGAATTAAGATTATACTTAAATCAACAAGATGAATTAGAAGAAATGAAAGAAGAAGTTGCCGCAATCACAGGAGAAGAAGTTTAAACACTTCTTCTTTTTTTGATATTTTTTATAAAAAATATTATAATATATTTACTAATAATAAAAGGAGTTGAGAAATATGATAAATATTTATACAGATGGAGCTTGTAAAAGAAATCCAGGTCCTGGCGGATATGGTGTAGTTGCCAGCCGCAATGGAGAAATTATTTATACTCAAGCTAACTATTGTGATGAAACTACTACTAATAACAAAGAAGAGTTAAAAGGTTTATTAGAAGCTCTTTGGTTAACTCAAACTAAATTTAAAAATGAAATTTGCACTATTTATTCTGATTCAGCTTACTGTGTTAATATGTTTAATTCTTGGATAAAAGGTTGGGCAAAAAATAATTGGATAAATAGTCAAAAGAAGACTGTTGAAAATCTTGAATTGGTGCAAAAAATATATAAATTTACAGAATTAGATTTTCCTAACTTTAAAGTATGTAAAGTTTCAGGTCATGCAGGAATTTTAGAAAACGAATTAGCAGACGCACTCGCTTCAAAAAATGATAAGAAATTAGCCATTTTAATAGAAGAAAATAATATAACACTCTTGATGGAATAGAAAATTTGATTTTTATAATAAATTATGTTATAATTATCATAGATAAAATAAGAAAGGAGAAAATAAAATATGATAGGAGGAATATTTCATATTTCTGTAAAAGATTTTAAAGCTATCTTAGGCTCTAAGATAAAACTTATTGTTAATCTTGGCTCTGATGAAAATAATTTTGCTAGATTAGTTATGTACCATGAAGAAAAGCATGGGGACCTTATTATTGATAATATTTATATAATTGATAAAGATTGCGTTGGAGTTGATATATTATAATGTATGAAGATGAAATTCCAATAGGTAGAGCTAGAGATTTACGAGGAATGGTGTTTCATTATTTAACTGTTTTGTATCGTACTCATAATAATGGAAAACGAGTTATGTGGAAATGTAAATGTCAATGTGGTAATGAATTAGCTGTTCGCCAAGATGGTTTAATTTCTGGTAATACTAAATCTTGTGGATGCTGGAAAAGTGAGAAAAATGCAGAAGTATGTACTAATCTTGGAAAAAATAATATAAAAGATATTACTAATATGCGTTTTAATAAATTAATTGCTATCCGCCCTACAAATCAACGTTTAGGAACTCATGTTATATGGGAATGTCAGTGTGATTGTGGTAATTTGCACTATGCTACTACTCATCATTTATTATCAGGGGAGGTTCAATCTTGTGGTTGTTTAAGATATCATAATATTCAAAATCAACGTTTTGGTAAATTAATAGCTTTAGAACCTACAGAACAAAGAAGTTTATATGGAGGAAATGTTATATGGAAATGCAAATGTGACTGTGGAAAAGAAATTTTAGTTTCTACTAATCATTTAATAGATGGAGGAGTGTCTTCTTGTGGATGTTTAATTTCTAAAGGAGAAGAAAAAATTAGACAATTATTATTACAAAAAAATATTGATTTTATTACACAAAAGACTTTTGATTCTTGTAGAATTCCTTCTTCTGGAAAGGTAGCTCGTTTTGATTTTTTTATTCAAAATAAATATTTAATTGAATATGATGGACAACAACATTTTAGATATGATAAAAAAGGTTGGAACACAAAAGAAAATTTTATAAAAACGCAAGAGCATGATGCTTATAAAAATCAATGGTGTAGAGAAAATAACATTCCATTAATTCGTATTCCATATACAAAATTAGATACATTGTGCTTAGAAGATTTATTATTAGAAACAACACAATTTAGAATTATTTAATTATAAAGAAAGGAGAAAACAATGGACAAGAAATTATACAATAAAGATAGTATTGAATCACTATCGCCTCTTGAATTTACTAGACTTCGTCCAGGTGTATATGCAGGAGATACAACTTACTCAACACAATTATTAGTTGAAATAGTATCAAATGCGGTAGATGAATTTAGACTTGGTCATGGAAACAAAATTGAAGTTAATATTAACAAAGATAAAGTTTTAGTTCGTGATTTTGGTCAAGGCTTTCTAGTAAATGAAAAAAGAGATGACGGAAAGACAGTACTTGAGGCTGCTTTTAGTGTATTAAATACATCTGGTAAATATAGAGAAGATGGAACTTATGAAGGAACTTCATTAGGTTCTTTTGGTATTGGTTCAAAAATTACAACATTTTTATCTCATTATTTAAGAGTTTGTACTTTTAGAGATAAAAAATTTGAAGAAATAAGATTTAACGAAGGTGTCTTTGAAAAAAGAAGCATAGGCGATACAAATGTTCCTAATGGAACAGAAGTTGAATGGCAGCCAAGTGAAGAATTTTTCACTCACACAGAAATAGAAATAGGTAAAGTTAAAGATTTATTTCAAACTATAACTTGTTTATGTCCTGGTTTGACAATAGAGTTAAATTATAATGGAGAAAAAATTTCTTATTATTCTGAACACGGTTTAAATGATTTAACTGATGCTGCAGTTGGAGATAAAGAAATTATAAATAACAGATTTAATATGAAGTTTGAAGATGGAAAAAATAAAATGGATATGGTATTAACATATACATCTAATTATTCTTCAACATTAGTTCCTTACGTTAACACAGGTTTAACAGAAAAAGGACCTCATATTACTCAAGTTAAAACAGTTTTGACAAGAGAGTTTAATAAATTCTTTAAAGAAAAGAAATGGATTAAAGATAAAGAAGAAAATTTAACTGGAGATGATTTACAAGAGGGAATGTATATTGTATTTAACATAACAGCCCCAAATATTGCATATGATGCTCAAGTTAAATCAACAGTAACTAAAATTGAAATGAGTCCATTTACACAAGCATTAACTGACAATCTTCAATATTGGTTTAGAAATAATGAAAAAGAATTAAAAGTAATTGCAGATAAAGCATTAGCAGCAAGAAAGGCTAGAGAAGCTGCAAAAAAAGCTAGAGATAATGCAAGAGAAAAAAATAAAAAGAAAGAAAAAGTTTTAAAATTTGATAGTAAATTAGCAGATTGTTTCAGTAAAGATAGAAGTAAATGTGAAATCTATATAACTGAGGGAGATAGTGCTTCAGGAAACTTAAAAACAGCAAGAGATAATGAATTTCAAGCTGTCATGCCAGTTAGAGGAAAAATTTTAAATACTCAAAAGGCAACATTAGAAGCTATTCAAAAAAATGCAGAAATTATGACAATGATAGATGCCTTTGGTTTAACTATTAATACTAAAACTATGAAAGTTACTTATGAGCCAGAAGATTTAAGATATGGAAAAATCATTATAATGTCAGATGCTGACGTTGATGGTGCTCATATTAAAAACCTATTCTATACATTTATTTGGAACTTCTGTCCACAATTAATTCAAGATGGATATGTATATGCAGGTGTACCACCTCTTTATAAACTTGTTATTGGAAAAGATTATAAATACATTAAAAATGATGAAGCTCTTGAAAAATGGAAAGCTGAAAATCCAAATAAGAAGTATGAAGTAAAGAGAATGAAAGGTCTTGGAGAAATGAGTGTTGAAGAAACAGAAGAAACACTTACAAATCCAAACGAAAGAATTTTAAAACAAATTACAGTAGAAGATGTAAAAGCGGCAGATATTTTATTTGAGCAATTAATGGGAACAGGTGTAACAGCAAGAAAAGAGTATATTAAAAAACATTCAAAGGAGGCGACTTATAATGCAGAATAATGACTTAATTAAAGAATTAGGAACAAATTTTATAGAGTATGCTGTGGCTGTTAATACAGATAGAGCAATTCCTGACGCAACTTCAGGATTAAAACCAGTTGCCCGCAGAATATTATGGTCGTCTTTTGAGAGTGGAAGAACTTTCTCTAAGCCTCACGTTAAAGCAGCTAGAATAGTCGGAGATGTTATGGGTAAGTATCATCCTCATGGGGATAGTTCTATTTATGGAGCAATGGTTAGATTATCTCAAGATTGGGTTATGAGATATCCTCTTATAGATTGGCATGGAAATAATGGTAATATTGCAGGAGATGGCGCAGCTCATATGCGTTATACAGAAGCAAGATTAAGTAAAATTGCAGAAGATGGTTTATTAAAAGGTTTAAAGAAAAGAAATGTTGACTTTATTCCTAACTATTCAGAAGATGATGAAGAACCTGTAACTCTTCCAGCAGTATTTCCTAACTTATTATGTAATCCAAACACAGGTATAGGTGTTGCTATGGCTTGTAATTGGTTACCTCATAATTTAAAAGATGTAGCTCAAGCTATTTATGATTATATGGATGAAAAAGAGCCTATGTTACCAGGACCAGACTTCCCAACTGGAGGTATTGTTATCAATAAAGCTGATATTCCTGGAATTATGAAAACTGGACACGGTAGCGTAAAAGTTAGAGGAAGATATAAAATAGAAAAACAAAATATTGTTTTTTATGAAATTCCATATGGAACTACAATAGAAGGACTATTAACACAGATAGGAAAGGTTTGTGATGGCAAAGAAATAGAAGGTATCTCTGAAATTAGAGATGAAAGTAATAAAAAAGGTTTAAGAATTGTTATTGAATGTGATAAGAATGTAAATCCTGATGCAATAGCACAAAAACTTTTCTTAAAAACTGATTTACAAACTTCTATATCTTATAATCAAGTTGCGTTAATAGATAAAACTCCAACTGAGTTAAATTTAAAACAATGTATAGAAATATATTTAAAACATAATCATGAATGTTTAATTAAAGAAGCTCAATTTGATTTGAAGAAAACGGAAGCTAGATTAGAGATTGTAAGAGGTTTGTTAATTGCATTAGAAGATATTGATAATGTAATTGCCTTAATTAAAGCAAGTGAGAGTGCGGCTGCCGCAAAAGTTAAGTTAATTGAAAAATATCAATTATCTGAAAATCAAGCTAAAGCAATTTTAGATATGAAATTAAGTAAATTAGCTAAATTAGAAAAATTAGAGTTGCAAAAAGAAGAAGAAGAATTATTAAATGAAATTGAGTATTGTAACAAAATTATAAATGCAAAATCAGTTAGAGAAAGCTTAATCAAAGATAGATTAGAAGCTATTGTATTTCATTATGGAGATGAGAGAAGAACTGAACTAACTCAAATTGATATTAAACCAGAAGAAAAAGAGGTTATTGCAGTTATTCCTGAAGATGTAGTAGTAATTATGTCGCAAACAGGAGAAGTAAAAAGGGTTCCATCTAAAACTTTTAAAGTTCAAAAAAGAAATGGTAAAGGCGTAAAAAGTAAAGATGACGCAATTTTAGATACTATTTCTACTAATACTGTTGATAATTTAATGGTATTTACTAATAAAGGAAAAATGTATAAATTATTAGTAGATAATATACCTGCGGGAACTAATGCCTCAAAAGGAACTGGTATAGCATCTTTAATTAAGATAGAACCAGATGAAAGAGTAATCGCCATCACTTCTTTAAGTAGACAAACAGATGCAAAGTATGTAATATTTATCACTAAAAAAGGTATGATAAAGAAAACTGACTTAGAAGAATATAAATCTGTAAAAAGAGGAAATGGAATTATTGCAATTAAAATCAATGAAGGCGACTCAATAGCAAATGTTCATTTTATGAAAGATGAAAATTTAGCTTTAATAACTAAAAAAGGTATGTCAATTCATTTTGAAACTAATGTAATCAATCCTATTGGTAGAGCAACTGCGGGAGTTAAATCTATTAAATTAGATGATGGCGATGAAGTAATTGCAGGATTACCAGTTATTAAAGGAGATACTATTGCAGTATTTACTGAAAATGGAATGGGTAAAAAAGTATCTGTAGAAGAACTTCCTGTCCAAGGTCGTTCAGGAAAAGGTGTAGGTATTTATAAACCAACTCCTTCAACGGGAGATATAGTAGGTGCGGCAGTAGTTAGAGATGAAGATAATATTCTTGCTATTGGTAAACCAAATTCAATATGTATTTCCGCATTAGATATTCCTCTTGTGGGAAGAGTAGCACAAGGAAATATAATGTTGAAAGGTAGTAAGATTCAGTCAATTGTTAAAATATAATAAAAAGGGAGCTTAAAGCTCCTTTTTTGATTTTTATTTAAAAATATTATATAATAAATATATAAAAGAAAGGGAGATGATAAGAATGAATATGAGTGAAATTAGAAATTTAATTGATAAACTTAATTATCATACTAAACTTTATGATATGGGAAAATCTGAAATTTCTGATAAAGAATGGGATGATATGTATTTTAAACTTGTTAAACTAGAAAAACAAGAACAATGCTATTTTGAAGATAGCCCTACTCAAAGAGTTAACTTTCAAATAGTTAATGAATTAAAAAAAGTAGAGCATAATCATCCAATGTTATCATTAGATAAAACGAAAGAAATAAGTGAAGTTGAATCTTTTATTGGAAGTAAAAGTTGGATTGCAATGGCAAAAATGGATGGATTAACTTGTAGTTTAACTTATGAAAATGGTTATTTAGTAAAAGCGGAAACCCGCGGAAACGGTATCATTGGAGAAGATATTTTACACAATGTTTTACAAATTAAAAATGTTCCAAATAGAATTAATTATAAAGATACTTTAATTGTTGATGGAGAAGTAATTTGTACTTATAAAGATTTTGAGAATTTTAAAGATGAATATAAAAACCCAAGAAACTTTGCCGCAGGAAGTATTAGACTTTTAAATAGTGAAGAAAGTGCTATGAGAAAATTGAGCTTTATAGCTTGGGATATTATAAAAGGTTTTGAAGATGTTAATACTTTATCAGGAAGATTAGTTGAATTACAACAATTAAATTTCACGATAGTTCCATTATATGTGGGTGCTAATAGTATAAAAGATACAATAGAAATGCTAAAAAAACAAGCAGAATTTTATAATTATCCAATAGATGGGTTAGTTTTTAAATATGATAATGTTTATCAATATCAAAATGCTGGCCGCACAGACCATCATTTTAAAGGTGGTTTAGCGTATAAATTTTACGATGAAGAGTATGAAACAACTCTACTTGATATTGAATGGACTATAGGTAGAACAGGAGTTCTTACACCAGTGGCTATATTTGAACCTATTGATATAGATGGTACAGAAGTATCAAGAGCAAGTTTACACAATATTAGTGTTATGAATGAATTAAGTGATAGTTGGCAACATAAAGGAGACACTCTTTATATTTATAAGGCTAATCAAATAATTCCCCAAGTGAAAAAATGGGAGCATAAAAATAATTATTGCAGAGATACTCAATTAGATATTTTAAAAGTATGTCCTATTTGTGGAGAACTTACAGAAATTAAACAAGAAAATGATAGCAAAATGTTATATTGTACTAATCCACAATGTGAAGGAAAGCTTTTAAATAGAATAGACCACTTTTGTAGCAAAAAAGGATTAGATATAAAAGGTCTATCAAAAGCAACATTAGAAAAATTAATTGATTGGGCTTGGATAACTGATTATTGGGATATCTTTGTATTAGAAAAATATAAAGATGAATGGATAAATAAATCAGGTTTTGGAGTAGCTAGCGTTAATAAAATATTAAATGCTGTTAATGATGCTAAAAATACAACCTTAGATAAAGTAATTGCGGCTGCAGGTATTCCAGAAATTGGAAGTAAAGTTGCTAAAGATTTAGCTAAACATTATGAAGACTGGTTAGATTTTCGTAATGAAACTAATTTTTTAAAATATGATGGTATTGGCGAAGTTATGAATGATAACTTATTAACTTTTGATTATAATGATTTAAAATTAAATGATACAATTAAATTACAATTAAATATAGTAAAAAAGATAGAAGAAAATGAAAATAATAAATTAGATGGAAAAGTATTTTGTATAACTGGAAAAGTATCAAAATTTAAGAATAGAAGTGAATTGCAAGCTGATATTGAAAATAAAGGAGGAAAAGTTGTAGGTTCTGTATCTAAAAATGTTAATTATTTAATTAACAATGATAGTACATCTGCATCTGCTAAAAACATCAAAGCTAAAGAGCTAGGTATAAAAATAATTACCGAGGAACAATACTTAAGTTTTGATTTTTAAAAAAATTTTTAGTATAATAAATATATGAAAAGTGAAGAAAAACTAAAAAAAATTGCCGCCTGTATTACAGAGCTGGAAAAGAAATGCCAAAAGGGAGATAACGTTTCCGAATATATCAAAGAGATGGAAGAATTGGCAGGAGGTCTTTCCCTTGAGGAACTATTATTCATTGATGAATATATACTTAAAGAAAATTTATTGACAAAATAAAATTTTTATAGTATAATATTCATATAGAAAAAAGAAAAATAAAATTTATTTAAAAAGGAGAAAAAGGATTATGTTAAAAGAAAATTCAAGAAAAGTATATGATTATGTAAAGGCTCATGATGGAGAAGACATGACAGCCGCTGATATCGCTGCAGGAACAGGTTTAGAAGTTAAAAGTGTAAATGGTATCGTTACATCAGCTTTCCAAAGACACACAGTTTTAGTAGGAGAAGAAAAAGTTGCTCAACCTTTAATGGAAAGAGTACCTGCTGAAATCCAATTAGAAGATGGAACACACAAAGCTGTTAAATTTATTAGATTAACAGACGCTGGAAGAGAATTCAATCCAGAAGCGTAATTATAGAAGCTCTAACATAAATATATTAAAATAGACTAGGTTTGTAATAAATCTAGTCTTTTTTCATAAAAGGAGGATATATGTTCGTATTAGGATTAATACTGTTCATAGCCAGTATAGTTATTTTAATTTATTGCAGTAAAAAATATTTTCATTATAAAGTAGCAAATCTTGAAATAGAATTAGAAAATACTATAAGACTTGAAGAAAAAAGACAAAATACAGAAACTTGTCTTAAATTAGAAGAAGATTTAAGAAAACTTTCTAAACAATATGAAGATGAAACTAAAAAAATTCAAAATCTTCATAAATTATCTGCAGAATTAATAGATACTGCAAAAAGTTCTTATGAAAAATATTGTGAAACATTAGAAAATGAATATAAACAAAAAGAAAAAGAATATGAAACAATAGGTAATTCTATCGCAAAGGCTTATGATGATTTACAAGAGCATTTTATGAAGCAATTAGAAGAAACTAAAAAAGAATTGGATAAAATGCGTGCAACTCATGCTGCCGCAATTGAAGCACAAATAAAAGAAAAAGAAATTGAAGAAAACACTGATTTCTATTGTTTAAAGATTAGTAATGATGAATTAGCAGATATACATACTTTGGAAAGAGTTAAACCTAAATTAAATCAACCTCGTATTTTATGTATGTTAATTTGGTCCACTTATTTTCAAAAGCCAATGACTTCTTTATGTAATAATGTTTTAGGTACTGAAGATACTTGCGGAATTTACAAAATTACAAATCAATTAAATAAAATGTGTTATGTAGGGCAATCTGTTGATGTCGCTAAAAGATGGAAAGACCATGCTAAATGCGGCTTGGGTATTGATACGCCCGCGAACAATAAATTATATAAAGCTATGCAAGAAGAGGGCTTAGAGAACTTTTCTTGGGAGCTATTGGAACAATGCAAAAAAGAAGAATTAAATGAAAAAGAGAAATTTTATATAGGTCTTTATCAATCAGATAAATATGGTTACAATTCAAATAAACGGTGTTGGTTAAAACATCGTTTATTGTTTTTTATAAAAAAATATAATATAATATAAATAGAATAAATGAAAAGGAGATAAAAAGAATGGAAGAAAATAAAATCACTCGTAAGAAATTATTAGATAGACTTGCAAAAAAGAAAAATATGACTAATTTTGCAGATGTGTTAAGTATAACTTCAAGTTTAATGGATAGAGAATTTGCTATTGCAGAAATAGATGAAGATACTGGAGAAGTTATGGAAGCTGTTATTAGATATTGGAATAAATTAGATGATGAACAAGGTCTTACTCCAGAGGAAAGAACTCCAATCAAAATATATATTAACTCACCAGGAGGTTCTTTATATTCAACTTTCACAGTGATTGATGCTATTAAAATGTCAAAAACACCAGTTTATACAATCAACACAGGTATGGCATTTAGCGGCGGCTTTTTAATTTTTATTAGTGGACATAGAAGATTTGCATATTCAAATTCAACTTTTCTTTTTCACGAAGGCTCTACTGGTGGAGGATTAACTCAAGACGCAGGAAAATTTAGAAATTATGCTGCTTATTATGAAAAACTATTAAAGAAAATTGAAACAATTACTTTAGCTTACACTAAAATATCTGAAGAAGAATATTTAAAACATAAACTAGATGATTGGTGGATGCTTTCAGAAGAAGCTATTGATTTAGGCGTTTGTGATGAAATTATAGATAATTTTATTTAGGAGGAATAATAATGGTAATAGTTGAACCTAAAATTTGTGTAGAAACTTATGACAGTAGAAAAATAATGAAAAATTTAGAAAGAGCTTGTAGAACTTGTTATCGCTCTGAAGAATTGGTTGCTCCTGGAAGTGCAGAAAAATTATTAAAAAATTGTATTAATAGAGGACATGAATCAATTTTAGAGCATGAAAAAATAAGTATAAGAATGACTTGTGATATTGGTGTTTATAAAGATTTAACAAGACATAGATTTGCCAGCTTCTCTATTGAAAGTACAAGATATTGTAATTACAGTAAAGATAAATTTGGAAATGAAATTAAGTTTATTCAACCTTGCAACATAGATGAGGATTCAGATTTATATGCTTTTTGGCAACATACTATGGAAAAAATTGAAATGAATTATATTCATATGGCAAACAATGGAGCTACTCCAGACCAAATGAGAATGATACTTCCACATAGCACTGCCGCAGAAGTAACTATGACTGCTAATATTAGAGAATGGAAACATATTTTAGACTTAAGAACAAAGAAGATGACTCATCCTGCAGTCCAACAAGTTATGATACCTTTATTGCTAAAACTACAAGAAGATATGCCAGCAATTTTTGGAGATATTGAATATAATAAAGACTTTCCTGTAGATAAATATGCTAAATTGATTTTTATTTAAAAAAATGATATAATAAATATATAAAATAAAGAAAGGATGATTTGAAATGACAATGAAAGAGAATAGTAAAAAATGTTTTTTAGAAGAAATTGATAAATTTATGGAAGAAGAAAAAATTACATTATCTCCAGAGGCTCTTGAATTTTTTAAAGATTTAAAACATTCTAGAGGAGCTGTAGGGATGACAGAGAACGGTAAGAAAATTTTACAATTTATGCAAGATAATCACGCAGAATTTAACAATATTTTTAAAGCAAAAAATATTGGAGAAGGTTTAGGTATTTCAGGCCGCTCTGTATCTGGTTCAATTAGAAAATTAGTTACAGATGGATATGTAGAAAAAATAGGAAAAGAGCCAGTGTCGTACAGCATAACAGAATTGGGTAAAAGCTATCAATTTGACAAAGAATAAAATTTTTAATATAATATTTATATAAATAAAAAAGAATAAAATTTTAAGATTAAAGAAAATTGAGAGGAGAAAATAAGAATATGAAAAAAATGTTGAACAAAGAACATATTGAAGGAAGAATTTATCAACATGATTTAACAATTAAAACAGTACAAAACAAAGATTCTGAAAACTTTGGTAAAGAATTTATTGCAGGTAATGTAGAAGTTGCTGTTGATGAAGAAGGCTTAAATGTAATTCCAGTTCATTTCACATATGTAACAGAAATGACAAGTTCAGGCAAAAAAAGTCCAACTTATTCAGCTTTAAAAAGAATTATTGATGAAAAGAAAACTTGGACTACAGTTGGAAAAGATGAAGCTTTAAAAGTAAAAATTGACACAGCTATTGCATTAAATGATTTTTATACACAAAATGACGAATTAGTTTCTGCAAAAGTAAATGAAGGTGGATTTATTTCTGTTGTAAATGAAATTGCAGAAGATAATGGCAAAGGTAATAGATGTAGTTTTGAAGCAGATATGTTAATTACTAATGTAAAAGTTGTTGAAGCAGATGGAGAAAAAATCAAAGAAGATTATGCAGTTGTAAAAGGAGCTATTTTTAATTTTAGAAATGCATTGTTACCAGTTGATTTTATCGTAAGAAATCCAAAAGGAATTACACATTTTGAAGGTTTAAATGTTTCTAATGCAGACCCAGTATTTACAAAAGTATGGGGTAAAATTAATTGTGAAACAATTGTAACAACAAAAGAAGAAGAGAGTGCTTTTGGAGAAGCGGCAGTAAAAACTTATGAAAAGAAAACAAAAGAATGGGTTATTATTGGAACTTCTACATCTCCATATGATTTTGGCGATGAAAGTGTATTAACTGTTGATGAAGTAAAAAAAGCATCTCAAGATAGAGAGGTTTATTTAGCAGATATTAAAAAACGTGCAGAAGAATATAAAATGAGTAAAGCTGCTGCGCCAGCTCCAACATCAGGACCTGCACCATCAGCACCTGTTCAAACAGGAGGATTTTCTTTCTAGGATAGAGGGATAATTATCCCTCTTCAAAAATATTATAGAAAAGGAGAATAACAAATGGCAGGAATTGATTTATTATCTTTAAAACCTCATCAAGTTAGCAGAGATTTATCTGGATATATAACATATATTTATGGAGCTCCAAAGGTAGGAAAAACAACTTTAGGTTCTGAAATGCCAAAACCTTTATTATTAGCATTTGAACGTGGTTACAATGCATTAGGTGGAATTATAGCTCAAGATATTACATCTTGGTCAGAAGTTAAACAAGTTGTAAGAGAACTTAAAAAACCTGAAGTAAAAGAAACTTTTTCAACTATTATTGTAGATACAGTAGATGTTGCCGCAAATTATTGTGAAAAATATGTTTGTAATCAAAATGGCGTAGATGCTATAGGAGCTATTCCTTATGGACAAGGTTGGGGTCTATTAAAGAAAGAATTTGAAGATGTATTTAGAACTATTACACAATTAGGTTATGCAGTATATTTTATTGCCCACTATAAAGAAGGTTCATTTAAGAAACAAGATGGTTTTGAGTATTCAACAATTAGACCTTCTGTAACAGATACTTATAATAAAATTATAGAAAATATGGCAGATATTTATGGTTATATGTATGTAACAAATGAAAATGGAGAGGTTAGTCGTAAAATCAGATTACGTTCAGAAGATGATTCAGTAAGATGCGGTAGCCGCTTTAAATATATTGCACCAGAAATTGGAGCAGATTATAAAGATTTAGTAAAAGCATTAAATGATGCTATTGATAAAGAAGCTCAAACTAAAGGAGCTCAATTTGTAACAGACGAAAAGAATGTTGTACAAAGTGTAGAATTAGATTATGATGAATTAATGATACAATTTAATAATCTTATAGACAATCTTGTAAAATCAACTACAGAAGAAGATTTTACAACAAACTGGTCGCCTAGAATTGTTCAAATTACAGAAAAATATTTAGGTAAAGGTAAAAAAGTTAGTCAATGTACAAGAGACCAAGCAGAAATGTTAAAACTAATTGTTGTAGAATTAGAAGATTTAGTTAAGAGTAAATAATATAAAAGAGATATAAAGGAGATTGATAAAATCTCCTTTTTTGATTTTATATAAAAATTATGATATAATAAATATAGAAAAATTGTATAAAAAGGAAAGTGATAAATATGCATAAAGTAAAATGTGCAGTATGCGGAATCATTTTTGATAGAGATAAAGAACCTGCAGAAATGATTAATTCAAGGCGCTATGCTCATGCAGAATGTTATCAAAAAGCCGAAAATAGTAAAAGCAAAGAAGAAAAAGATTATGAGGCTTTGGAAAAATATATTTTAAAACTTTTTAATAAAACTACATTAGGAGCATTAATAACTAAACAGATTAGAGATTTTAAAAAAAATTATAATTATACTTATAGTGGTATGCAAAAAACTTTAATGTGGTGGTTTGAAATTAAAGGAAATACAATAGACCAAACAAATGGCGGAATTGGTATTATTCCATTTGTTTATGAAGATGCTTGTAAATATTTTTATAGTTTATACTTAGCTCAATTAGCAAGTCAAACTATCCCAGATGAAAAGCCAGAAGTAATAGAAATAGAAATAGCTCCTCCGCAAGTCAGGAGGAAACCACCAAAATTATTTAATTTTTAGAGGAGGGTGCAAATGACCAGCAAATACACAGATGTTCCTTCTACAGTACAAGTCATAGGAAATATATATTTAAATCCAGCATTGTTCGATAATGATAATTATAAATTTTTAGAAGAAGATTTTACGGAAGAGTTCCATAAAATTTTATTTGGTTCTATTTATAATCTTCATGCTCTTGGAGCAAGAGAGATTACAGCTAATACTATTGAAGATTATTTAAATCAAAGACCAAAACATTTAGCAGTATATAAATCTAATAAAGGACCAGAATACTTAAGAGAATTATCAAAAAGTTGTCAACTTTCTACTTTTGAATATTATTATCAAAAGATGAAAAAAATGACTTTGTTAAGAATGTATGACAGCATTGGTATGGATTTAACTTGGTTATACGACCCTGACAATATATTAGATGTTAAAAAGAAACAAGCTCAAGAAGATTGGTTAGATAATACTTCTCTTGATGAAATCGCAGAGAGTATAGATAAAAAGATAACTGATATAAAGTTAAAATATGCAGCTGACGCAAAAGATGATTTTTGTCAAGCTGGAGAAGATATAGAAGAATTAGTTGAGAACTTAAGAAAATTTCCAGAGGTTGGATATCCAATGTTTGGAGGCTCAATTATGAATAGTGTTACAAGAGGAGCAAGATTAAAGAAATTCTATTTAAGAAGTGCTGCGACTGGTGTTGGTAAAACTAGAGCAATGATTGCGGATGCTTGCAATTTTGCTTGTGATGAAATTTATAGTTCAGAGGAAAATAAATGGATAGCTAATGGAAGTAGAGAGCCAACTTTATTTATTACAACAGAACAAGAAGTAGATGAGATTCAAACAATGATGTTAGCATTTTTATCAAATGTTGATGAAGGACATATTATTTATAATAATTATTTTGAAGGCGAATTAGATAGAGTTGTGTACGCAGCAAAACTTTTAAAGAAATGTCCTATTTATATTAAGAAGCTTCCAGATTTCTCAATTAAAGATATTGAAAATACAATCAAATATGGAATTCATGAATGGAATGTTAAGTATGTATGTTTTGACTATTTACATACAAGTATGAAAATATTATCAGAAGTAACTTCTAAAACTGGTATAAAAGGTTTAAGAGAAGATAACGTTTTATTTATGATTTCAATTAAATTAAAAGACATTTGTAATGAGTATGGAGTATTTATAATGACGGCAACACAGTTAAATGCTGATTATATAACAGCTCAACAATATGACCAAAACTTATTAAGAGGTGCAAAAAGTATTGCTGATAAAATTGATTTAGGTATGATTATGTTACAAATAAGTCAAGAAGATAGAGAGGCTTTAAAACCAATATTGGCGAAAAAAGGTTTTCCAGAGCCAGTAATAAAAATGTCAGTTTATAAAAATCGTAGAGGTCAACATAAAGATATTTTACTTTGGTGCAAGGCTAATAGAGCGACATGTCGCATTGAGCCTATGTTTGCAACAAATTATCAATATGAATGGGTTCATATTCCAGAGTTTAAAATAAATGTAAATCCAAAGTTAATGGCTTCTGCTTTTTAATATAATAAAGGGGTAATTTATTATGGATGAAAAAGAACAATTAGAACAAATAAAAAATAATTTAACATTGGACCAAATTGAAAATTTATTATCTAGTTTAGGCGGAGAACCTTTTAGACAAAATGATATAATTATCTCAAGAACTATTTGTCATTGCGGAGAGAGTCATAAATTATTTTATTATGATAACACAAAACTATTTAGATGTTATACAGAATGTTCAGAGATTTTTGATGTATTTCAATTAATTATGAAAATACATGATACAGCAGACCTAAAAATCTCCTTGCCGCAAGCTTTAGGGTATATAACTAATTTTTTTAATATTAAGTTACCAGACACAGAAGAGTTTGAGTTTGGGAGAGAAGACCTTGAAGATTGGAAAATTTTTAAAAGGTATAATATAGTTGGAAAAGAAAAAAATCAAATAGTTGAATTAAAAATTTTTAATAAAGATTTATTACAATATTTACCTCGTCCGCACATACTACCTTGGGAAAAAGAAGGCATAACAAAAGAAGTTTGTGATTTTCATAATATATGTTACAATCCTTCTTCTCAAGCTATTGTTATTCCTCATTATAATGAAAATAATGAATTAGTAGGTATTAGAGAAAGAACTTTAATAAAAGAAAATGAACAATTTGGAAAATATAGACCTATGTTATTAAATAAAAAAATGTATAATCATCCATTAGGTTTTAATTTATTTAATTTAAACAATAGTAAAGAGAATATAAAGATATTAAAAAAAGTAATTATATTTGAAGGAGAAAAATCTCCGCTTTTATATGCAAGTTATTTTGGACAAGAGAATGATATAACTGTAGCTTGTTGCGGAAGTTCATTAAGTTCTTATCAAGTTGACCTTTTAATGGATTTGGGTGTAGAAGAAATTATTATAGCTTTTGATAAACAGTTTAAAGAGATTGGTGATGAAGAATGGAAAGGTTGGACTAAAAAGTTAAAACAGATTCATCAGAAATATGGAGCAAAAGTTCAGATTTCTTATATCTTTGATAAACAAAATTTATTAGGATATAAAGATAGTCCAATAGATTGCGGAAAAGAAATATTTTTAAAGCTATATAAGGAAAGGATAAGATTATGAAATATAAATTAATAAAAGAGATTAATAATAATTATGATGCTATTGAACAAATACTTACTAACAGAGGAATAAATTATAATGATATAGGCCATTATTTAAATACAACAGATGATGATATTAATGAACCTGAGGCTTTTGGGTTAGATAGAGAGATGAAATGGTCAGCAAATTGTTTATCTGTGGCCGTGAGAGATAATCAAGATGTTTTAGTAATAGTAGATTGTGATTGCGACGGTTTTACAGCTTCTGCACTTTTAATCAACTATCTTTATGAGTTATTTCCTGCTTGGGTAACTAATCATTTAAAATGGTTCATTCATGAGAATAAAGAGCATGGATTATCTGATGTTATGGATTATATTTGGCAAAAGAATTTTTCAATTATTATCGTTCCAGATGCAGGAAGTAATGACTATGAATACCATAGAGAGCTAAAATATGCTGGAAAAACTGTAATTATATTGGACCACCATGAAGCTGAAAAGGTTTCGGGAGATGCTATTGTTATAAATAATCAATTATCAGACTATCCTAATAAATATTTATCTGGTGTTGGAGTAACTTGGCAATTTTGTAGGTATATAGATAAAGTAATGAATAATTCAAAAGCAAATGAATATTTAGATTTAGTTGCTCTTGGAAACATGGCAGATATGATGAGTATGCGTTCGATGGAAACAAAACATTTAATTAACAAAGGTTTTAAAGAAGAGAACTTAAAAAATCCATTTATATATGGAATGGCTGAAAAGAATAGCTATTCATTAGGAGGAAAAATAACTCCAATGGGGGCTGCATTTTATATAGCTCCATTTGTAAACGCTATGGTTAGAAGTGGAACTCTTGAAGAGCAAGAATTATTATTTAAATCAATGCTAAAACATAAAGCTTTTGAAGAAATACCTTCAAATAAAAGAGGTCATAAACCTGGAGAAATGGAAAAAGTAGTTGACCAAGCATTAAGAACAGCTACAAATGTAAAAAATAGACAAACTCGCGCTCAAGATGCTGGAATGGAATTAATTGAAGGTTTAATAGAAAAAAATAATATGATGGAACATAAAGTACTATTATTCTTATTAGAACCAGGACAAATAGATAAAAACATAGCGGGATTATGTGCAAATAAAATTATGGCTAAATATCAAAGACCTTGTTGTATTTTAACAAAAGTAGAAGAGATAGACCCTAATATTATATTGACCTCGCACCCTCCAAAGCCTTGTGTGACTATATCATATCAAGGAAGTGCACGCGGCTGCGATAAAACTGGTATAAATAATTTTAAAGAAATATGTGAAAATACCGGAGTTATTATGTATGCGGAAGGACACCAAGGAGCTTTTGGGTTAGGTATTGCCGCAGAAAATATAGATAAGTTTATTGAAAAGACGGATGAAGCTTTAAAAGATACATCTGAAGAACCTGTGTATTTTGTAGATTATATTTATGATGGTGTTAATGTAAAACCTGAAAATATATTAGATATAGCTACTCTTGAAGACTTATGGGGCAAAGATATGGATGAAAGCTTTATTGCTATTAAAGATTTAAAAGTATCCAAAGATATGGTTACTTTAATGAGTCCTGATAAAAAACCTACTTTAAAAATTACACTTCCAAATAAAGTAAGTTTGATTAAGTTTGGCTCAAATCAAGAAGAATATGAAACATTTTTAACAGAAGGTTATATTAAAATAGACGTAGTAGGAAAATGCAATGCTAATGTATGGAATGGATATACAACAGCTCAATTACTTGTAGAGGATTACCAAATAGTAGGACAGAGTAAATACTGCTTTTAACTTGGATGGTTCTCAATCGAACTCCAAAAACCAAAATGGTCTTTGGAGTTTTTTCAGTTAATTTTCTTATATTGATTTTTTTCATAAAAAATGATATAATATTTATATAAAGAAAGGAGAGAAAAT
>JAEIGA010004137.1_pt1 | contig 22463 bp, 25 predicted proteins | sample 9270691 | NCBI WGS metagenome assembly JAEIGA01 (sample SAMN17057246, study PRJNA624740) | gut metagenome | biome: biome; isolation source: fecal sample | host: Bos grunniens | place: China: Xizang | collected 2019 | reverse complement strand
TGAATCCTCCTTATGACAAGAATCTCCATTTGAAGATCCTAAGAGAGGCGATGAAGCACTGTGGCGGAGAAATAGTAAACCTCTCTCCTATCAGGTGGCTCCAAGATCCATTGGCTGAGTATAAGAGAGGAAGCGACTGGAAGAAGTTTGAGGATATTAGAAAAGGGATTGCTGATTTAGAAATAATACCATCTGAAAAGGCGAGTGCTATTTTCCAAGCGCTAATGCATTCTGATTTAGGAATATATTATATTACTAAAGAAGGTGGTTATACCATAGACAGAAAATATAAAAGCATTATTGAAAAGATTCTTGCATGCCCAAAACATTGGGAAGATATTGTTGAACAAAATAAGGTTGATGGCATAAGAGTTAAGACACAAAGATTGCGTGGAAATGCGCCATCATCAAAAGGTGTAATAAAAGAATATACTAAAAGTGAAGCTTTATACCATTTAATGTATAAGCGCCATTCTTGTATTTTCATTGATGGCAAACAAGACGGAAAATGGTGGACAGAGTTTGACATTAAGAATGGAAACTCAAAAGATATTGGTGACCCGTTTGTTGACAGCATAAAGTTCGCCACTGTTGAAGAAGCTAAGAACTTTGAAGACAGTTGCTGGACTAAGTTCATGATTTTCTGCAACAAGATTAGTAAAGTTGGTGTGAACACCAACTTTGATTTCCTGCCATTCATGCCCACATATACACACCCTTGGACAGATAGTCAACTTTATGAATACTTCAACCTTACAGAGGACGAGATAAAGGAGATAGAGAATGCCATTCGATAAGATAATAATGAATCCGCCATATTCTGGTAATCTCCATTTGAAGATCCTAAGAGAGGCGATGAAGCATATAGAAAAGGATGGCGGCGAAATAGTGAACTTAAGTCCTATAACAGAACTTAAGAATGTCACGGAGTCTACAAAAGAGATTCTTGAAATAGTTCCGCATATCATAGACGTGACTGAAATATCCGAAGAAGCCGCCTCTAAAATGTTTAGTATTACTTTAAGAAAGAAGCTTGGAATATGGCATTTGTCTAAAGATGAGGTTAACTCATATAAATATGATACTAAAGCTAAAATAATCTTTGATAAAATAAAAGGAAAATCTTGGCGTTCAATCTGTCAACATTCAAATGAACACAATAAGGTTTATTTATATATGCAAGGCGATAATGGTTACGCTAAAGGTTGGCATTTGACTATAGAACAAGTGTTTAACATGCCAAATGCTTCTGAAAATGCGGCTAGATTATTATTTGACAGCGAGAATGAAAAGATAAACTTCTTGAAAAGTACTTCATTGAGCATTTATAAATATATTTATAAGTTGGATGGAAATGCCGCAGTTCCAGCACATTTGCCATGGTTGGGCGACTACACACACCCTTGGACAGATGAAGACTTATACGAATATTTTGGCCTTACGGAAGAAGAAATAAATATAATAGAAAAGGAGATTTCGAAATGAAAAGAAGATTTCTTTAAGTCTTTTTGTACAAAGTATACTAAATATATATGAGTATATCAGACATTAAGAAAACATACTTTGAAAAGTTCTCAATAGACTTGGAAAAAGCAGAGAAAAAAGCATTGCTTAAAAATAATGAAAATGCTATTATAACAGCAGCAACTGAAATGTGTGGTGACAAATACATCAAGAAAGAACATTTGTTTGACAAGCTTTTTCCAGAAAATATTGGCTACAAAAAAGAAACAAGAATAAAACAGCAAAAAGCTGGTTGTGATTATGTCATCTATATGCCAAACAATGAGGAACTTTATATAGACATTAAAGTCTGCATAGGTCCAAACTATAACATGACAGAAGATGACTATAATGACAAAAATGACTATATTGAAGCAATAGAAAAAGGCATTCCAAAAGGCGTTCCTATTGAGATTTACCAGAATAGCAACTTTACGTTCTCAAAAGGAAAGCTTACAGATTATGTTCTATTCATCATAATGGACAATGATGGAATAGTATATTCTCTTATAAACTATGACAAAGTTCATAAGATTGCTTTAGAACATAAGAAACAATGGGACACACGTGGTGGAAGCGCGACTTTGATTAACAAAGGTAAAATGAAATGGCATAGGTCAAACAATGGCAGTGGGATTTTCATTAAATATCAACTAAATAAATGATGGGTAGCATACCCATTTTGAAAAATAATCTCCTATAATAAGAAACGTTTTTTTAGGCCTTTTTTATATGAAAAGGTCTTTTTTTTGAACTTTTTATATTTTTTTCATATATTATAAGCGTAAATAAGTTAAAAAAGTTAACAAATGACTGTTAATCTATTTAACATAAACATACTAAATAATATGTATAGGAGATAATGTATGAAGAATGTAAAGGTAACTTTGAAAGGAAAGAAAAACGACTACACAGCTATTGTTAACATTACTAAAGCTGCTGAGGCATTGTTTGGAGAACCAACAAATATAACAAGAATAAGCTTTGATACTGCATTGAAAATACATGACTATATTGTGTCATTAAGTCCATCATCAAAAGCTGATCTTGACAAAGAGTTTGCTCCATACAAAGAAGCAATGAACAGAACTAACTCTATAGTTATGACAAACGGAGTGGAGATTTACAGATGATTTTAACAGAAGAACAAAAGAAAAACATTAAAACTATGTGCGTAGTTACTTATGCAAACGATTTGAAAGAACGACAGAAGAAAGGACAGTTCTTTACACCACCAGAGTTAATCATTAAAATGATTGAAAAGTTTGATGATTTAGACAGAGACTTTATTGACCCATGCGGTGGAAATGGCAACTTATTAGTTGGATTGATCGCTGTGGGTGTTTCTCCTGAAAGTATATACTTTAATGAACTTGACGAAAATGAGTACAAAACTGGTGTAAAAAGACTAACAGAACTTGGAGTACCAGAAGACCATTGTACCAACTTTGATGCGCTTTCTGATGAGTTTGAAGAATATTATAAGAATGCTTCAATGAGTGTTATAATCAATCCTCCATATTTACGTAATATACATTTGAAGATTCTAAAGAAAATGATTGATATTTTTATTAAAGAGGAAAACAAAAATGAAGAAAACAAAAAAGTTTAAGAGTTTACATTCTAAAGTACTTACGTATATTAAGCGTGGCATGAAGATCAAAAACGGCAAAGAAAATGATATGCTTGAGTACATCAAGAAGAGCCAATACTATAAAGATACTTTAGATAAAATGGCAACTGAAATAACAAAAAAATGGGATTTATAAAGGAGAGGAGAAAACACAATGAAGAGACACATTTTACGAATAATAGCTGATGCATTATTTTATGTAATGATAGCTATAATATTTGTATTTGACATAACAATGATAGGCTTTAGCGCTATAGCATTGTTGATATCTTAAAAGTTTTTATTTATATGTTAATATAATATAATGTGACACATGACCAACATGTGTTATTCAGTGATATTTTAGTGATTAGAGAGCTCTGTCGAAAGATGGAGCTCTTTTTTGTTTTATACTAAATATAATAAAGAGGACTAAATATGGCGAAAGAATCAGATATGAGAAAATATTTAATGATAAAACATGATGAACAACTTGAAGACGCTTTTGATACAAGTTCAAAATATTTCAAAGAAATGATGAAAATAATATCAACTTCTAACAAAGATAAGTGTCCTTTACATAAGCACCACATAGTTCCTAGAAGTTGGTTTACTAAAAATGGTTATGAAGTAGACAACTCAGATGACAATATAGCATATATAACGCCTTATGAGCATTGTATGGTTCATTATTATGCTTGGAAATGCGCTAAAAAAATAATAAAAAGATCAATGGCTTATGCTTTTAGACTTATGTATAATATTGCTTTTAAGAATATAGAAAACGTATCATCAGTTTCAGCTATAGCTGTTGAATATCAAAAATCATTAGTAACAACTTCAGTTTCTTCTGTTAATGAACGACTTTCTAAACTAGGTTCATCTTTCATATGTAAGTCTATTAAAAATAAGAAGATATTATTTCATTGTAAAGAATGTGGTTTTGAAAAATATGTAGGATTTAGTTGGCATTCTAAAGAAGCTAGATGCCCAACATGCTATTTTAAGTCTTCAAGACCTTATGAAGGTAAATATGTTTTAGTTAAAGCTATACTTAGAGATAATCATGCTTATTATTTGACAGCTGAACTTCCACCAAATAAATATGGATGCTATAACTGGGACAAACTAAATACTTTTGCAAAAAGAATGATTAATGATTATGGAGATAATATTAAAAAGTGGACGATAGTTGGAACTACTAACACAAAATATAAATATCCTAAGTTGCCACCTTGGGACAAAGATATTATTAAAAGATTTGTTTATTGGTACAAAACAGACAAAAGTATGTGTGGCCATATTATTACTAACTTTAATAGCAAAGACGTTTTTAATACAATACTTAAAGCTTGTAAACACTATAATATAGAAGCTCCAGCTTATAGTCCTGGCAGAACATTTACTAATCATATATATTATATAGAAGAGTTTGATGATTTTCATACTTTGGAAGAATGGCAAGAAATACTAGGTTGCTCGAGATTCGACATAAGAAAAAACTATAATATAGAAGATTGTGGTTTCTTTAATGCTAAAGAAATGCTTGATTATATGCTTTCTTTGATAAAGGAAACACATTCATTAAAAGTTTTAGATGCCTTTTATGATGAAATAGTGTCTGAAGCTATTAGAAACGATTTTATAGATGAGGACAAAATATAAGAAAAAATGAACAGGCGATATTTTAAGGTTTTGAAAGAACACCAGTTTTCTAATGATGTGTCTATATACTATGCAGTTATGAACCAACTGTATGTAGTAGTTGTTGAAGATGAAAATGACATTCCAAAAGCAACTTATAGTTCTTTCGACAGCTTGTTGGCAAGACAAAAATACAGAATGTGGTACAATATTTTAGCAAAAAATAAAGGAGAAATAGAAGGAAATGAGGACAATCTATCTTGATATGAAAAAAATGAAAGAAGTAAATATGGAAAAGTTTTATGAAGAATATTATGACAAAGACAAGAAAATGATGAAAAATGGCGCACCATTAGTTATTCATTTAGATAGTCATTATGTTTTCTTATTAGATGTTCCATCATTTGCTTTCAATAAGAGAGACTTTGAAACTTTAGAAGAATGGGCTTATAGCATTAAGAAACGTGACCCAATAAAGAATGCACCGATTATTAAATGGAGGAGAGGATGACACATGTTGGAATCATTACCAGAATATCTACAGCCAAAAGCTCAACCATGGGCTTCGAAGTTGGAGGAGATTTATAGAGAAGCAGTAAAAAATAATGACAATGAGACTATATTCAAGTGTTTTCATCGAGCATGTTTTGGTATAGTTTGCCAAAAACTGAAAAATAGTGGATTAAGTTCAGAAGAAATACAAGAAAGAGCAATGGACGCCACTATACACGCAATGGATATTAGAGAAACACCATACCATAAAATAAGAGGTGGCATGCATTATGACACACTTAAAGGTTGGTGTTATTTAGCAGTCATAAACGTACTGTATCACGGACAACAAAAGTTTGAAGACCAACTATTAAGTTTAGACAAACATATAGAAGAAAAAGGAGAAGACACTCTATGGGAAAGAAAAGCATAAAGTTACCAAAGTTCAATAATGATTTCTATAGTTCAACAATAGGAAGCTGGATAGTTTGTCAGCACAAGCTGAATAACGCGCCATCTTTATTTTACATAATGAAACAATGGAAAAACTTCCAAAAGAAAGATGACATAAAACATAGTCCAGACATAAAAGAGTTTCTTCATCAGATAAATGTGTATTTCAACTTAAAAGAAGATTGGAACGTTCCAGTTGTCATGGTTTATAGTGACACAACTCAGAATCTTTTGTTTACTTTATATGATGAAGAGACAAAGACACTTATTCCAACTACGCCAGTTTTACCATTAGCAACTTTAGTATATCCAAAGAAAGTTTGGAACTTGGAACAGGAAGAAATCCATGGTTATGTATATTATGACTGGAAAGGCAACAAGCACACAGATGGAGAGATTAAGGATGTTTAACAGCAATAAAAAGGAAATCGAGGCCTTAAAAAAAGAAATCATCAAGCTAAAGAAAGAAAATGCCTCATTAAAAGAAGAATATAAGGACAAAATCATTGATGATAAAGCTAATGAAGAATATAGAAAGAGATTAGAAAAAGATGCTAAAATGTCAGCTGAACTTTACAAGAAAAATCTTGATGCTTTAGTTAGTAAAGAACTCAACTATGGTTTTCTTCAGCAGTTAATCAATCAGCAGTTAAATGGCAATATCATTGAAGTAAAGCTAAAAGACGGTACTATATTGACAATAAAACCAGAAAGGACTATTACTAACGAGCAAGCTTCTGATATTTATGGTTTAATGAAAATCTAAAGAAAGGAGAAATGAATATTATGGGATTCATCCAAAAGATTTTAGACAAAATAGCAGGACGACCAGATCCTGAAAAAATGGCACAGATGGCACAAGAGGTATCTCAGAGACGCTTGAAGTATAAGCCTTTTACATACAGTAACGCTAACGCACAGAGTTGGAATCCAGAAACTCATCCAGAAGGAAGAGGACCAAGTCATCTTGTTTCAACTATTGATTATGATGAGCAATCTGGCAATCTAGATGTAGGATATCGTGATGGGTTCCAAGCAAGATATAAGAATATTTCGCCAGATCTTGTGAAGAGATTTAATGATGCAGACTCTAAAGGAAGATTTGCTAGGAAAAACTTGTTTAGTCTGCCATATGAAGAACTTTGACGTATAGGAGACGATAAATATGAAGAAAATGCTTTTGTTAGCTATTTTGACTATAGCTTTTATTTATGCAGTTTACGCTAAGACATATACAGTGACAACAGTAAAAGGTGATATAGAAACAGATAAGTCTATTTCAACTTCGTCATCAAGAGCTAGTGATGCAAAAGAGGACCTAGATTGGGATGAATGAAAATGAAAAAAAGTATATTTATATTATTATTGCTTTGGCTGTTCTCTGTTCCATGTTTCTCTGGGGAAGTTTCAGAAGCATTACAACAAGAGATTACGAACTTAAAAGAACTAGAGCAGAACTACAGTCAACTACAGAACGATTACGAAGCGCAAACGATAGAGTTGAACAACTTGAAAACGGACTTACCGAAGTTGGAAATGGACTTGACAATCTCAACAGAAGCTTTAGAGAGAATAACGGAGGACTTCACTCAGTTGTCGAAAGACTACAAAGCATTGCAAAGGAAGTCGAACTTCTTGAAAATAGGGTGCATAACCTTAGGAATAACGACAGCAGTGGCGGTTCCTCTTCTCATATGGAGCTTTAACAGGAAAAAGGAATGACGAAACATGGGAAGAAAATATGGCTTGAAAAAGATCTCTTCTGAACATGAAGGAGAACTTAATGATGGCACAAAAATAATCGATTACTCTAATGACCTTTATGACATGTACCAGAAAGCAATAGTTGAGGCTTTAACTAAACAGAAAAACACAGACAACTATTTGACGCCATATGTTGATAAGTCTATTTCTGGTATGATGAATAAAGACAGAACTGATTTAGGTATCAAATCATTAGAAAAACTGGAAAACATAGTAAAAGAGGCAACAGAATACTTTAAGTCTAAGTCTGCAAATGACCTAGATTTCATAAAATATAAAATAGATAGAGTGTTATTTCCATGGCAGAAGAATGTTTTGAACAGTGATGCTAAGAGAAACACAATGCTTTGCGGAAGACGCTCTGGTAAGACGTTTGTTGAAGCTGGAATAGCTGTTTTCCATTGTTTAGGTGGACAAGACATAATAAATGGCTATAAAAAAACACGTGATGCAGTCATTATTGGATTATCAACTGGTTGGACAGAAGAAATGTTTTGGGCTAACATCAAATATTTTATAGACGTTGCTGGAATAAAACCACATGTTGACAACAGTAATCTTATTGTCACATTTGATAATGGAAACACTTTAAGACTAAAAGGCAACTCTAATAAAGATGAAAGAAGCAAAATCCGTGGTCAAGATTACTCTTTGATTATTATTGATGAATGTCAGTCACAGAAATCTTTAGGATATGTTATAGAAGACTTGTTAGGACCAATCATAAAAGGACGTGATTCAACAATCATTTTGTCAGGAACAGGCTCAATCACTAATAAAGGTTATTGGAAAGACGTTACAGATGGCGAAAAAGCTCCATCATTTAGACATTTTACAGCAACAATGAAAGACAATCCAACAGTTCCAGAGACAGCTTTAGATGATGTCTTGAAAGAAAACAACTGGACTAGAGACAATGTCACATTCAGACGTGAATATTTAGCTGAAAATGTTGTTGACACAACTCGAATCGTATATCCAAACTTCCATACTTACAAAGAAGTTCCAGAAAACACAATAATGAACTACATTACAATCGGAATAGATTATGGTTGGAATGACTGTAATGCAATAGTTGCTTTAGGAAAAGATTCCAAAGGTAAGATTTATGAGCTAGAAACAAGAAAGTTCAATAAAGCTGATGTTGACAATATCGTTAAGAATGTTCAGGAAGTCTGGGAGTCTACTTTGACAAAATATAAAGTTCCAGTTGCTAATGCAATATGTATAGCTGATAACAGTGACCAATCTATTTCAGCTCAAATACAGAAAAAAGGCATTAAGATTCAGAATGCTTATAAAGTTGATAGAATCCAGCAGATTTTCGACTTAAGAGAAGCTTTAGGACGTGGTGATGTTTTAGTAGAATCTAATGTCTTAACAGATGAAATGGAAGCTTATGTTTGGAAGTATGATGAAGAAACTAAACAAGTCATATATGAAACTGATGATGACTATTATCATCCAGACGCATTAGCGGCTTTAAGAATGGGTTGGTTCTACTTGACACAGAAAAAATAAACTATTAAGTATAAAATGGAGAATGAATAATGGCAGTTACACAAAATAGAGATACTAAAGGACAGCTAATAAATACATATCACTCATCTGTAACAAATACAGACTACTCTTCAGAGGCTGAAGCAAAGAAAGCTGAAGAAGAATACAATAAGCAAAACAAGCTCAAAAATCAGTTTAATAAAGCTGGAAAAGATGGTTCTGCTTCTGAAAAAGATATAGAAAACACTAAAAAAGCTATTCAAAATGCTCGAAATAAACCTAAAACAAATGAATCTACAGACATTAGTGTACTTAAAGCTCGGCTATCTTCTTTACAAGAACGAAAAGCTCAAAGTGATCTTAGTAATGAAGACCATGCAGCTATAGACGCTCAGATAAATAAACTTAAAGCAGAAATAAAATCTTTGGAAACAGGCAAAAAAGTTGAGGCTGAGCCAATAGACCCACAGCTTTATAACAATGGACAAACACAACTTAAAGTGTTGAACAAAGCTAATGAGCTTATTGAGAAACATTACAACCCTAAAAATGGAACATTTGCTGCACTTGAAGCTGCATTGAGAACAGAAGGCGCTAACGATGACACTATTGCTAAAATCATAGTAGACCACAAGCTTGATGGAGCAAAAGCACAAGAATGGTTAGCAAAATATAACGGTGAATATAATGAAAATGCTGAAGCTTTAGGAGAAGTACAGTTTGATAAGAATGCTCCAGTAACAAAAGAAGCTCTTGAAGAAGCTAAACATAAAGGGTATGAAGACTTTAAGAATGACGCAAATAAAAAAGTCGATGACATAGCTAATAGTGAATCGGATATAGACACTACAATACCAGATATAAAAGATACAGAAAATGCTATTGATAATCCAGGTGATGCTGATCCTAAAGATGTACAAGAGGAAGTGACTAAAAGTAAAGAAGCAAGAAATAAGTTCTGGGACGCATTCAAAGCTGGTGCTTTTAGAGCATATCCAATGTTGCAAGCAATAGGAGATGCAATCTCACAGCAAGCTAAAATGACAATGGATAGAGCAAACATTTTGACAGGTCAAGGTTCAGACCTTTCAGTTTATGAAGGAAAAGACCCATCGGAGTATTTCTTTGATGAAAACTATGTCAATAGACAAGCATTCTTAGATGCTCAAGCTGGAAACTATGATGCTCTTAAAGAGTTGGTTATGAAAGGTGATGTTACATTAGATGATGTAGCAGCTGCTTTAAGCTTGGATGAAAATGATTTGGAGAAGATTTTTGGACAGACAATGAGAGCAAGAGAAGCTGATACTGTTTCAAAAGAGTTAGCAAACGAAGAAACATTAAAGAATGAGATTAGAGAACTTGACAAACAGATTACTGAAGTTGATAAAGACATCAATGCATTGCAAGGTAATGATGTTGATACTTACTTAAGTGTTCTTGAAAAATATCTTAATATTCATTCTGGATTAGACACAACTGGTTCTTCATCTGGTTCTTCAACCTCTAAAAACGACACAGCTGGCGGTAATATAGGTGGAAATGTAGGTAACTCAGTTATAGGCGTTAGTGGTGGTGTTTCTGGTTCACATGCTGAAGGAACAACTTCAACTTCACAAGCTTCAAGAAACAAAGACTTGGGAGCTCTCACGGCATTACCAAAAGGCAAAGAGTTCGCTCAGAAGACAACGGAAGAGAGAAATAAAGCTAATAATGAGCTTATTACTAGTCTTAAGAACTACAAGCAGTCATTGATTAACCAGAAAACAAACGCTCAGCAAGAGTTGGACAATATTAGAACAAACCAAAACGCAGCACAAACTGGTGGTAAAAATAAGATCTTGATTCCATCTTCAAAGGATATGAACACTAATGGAGGAAATGAAAATGCTACAAGCAACGCTACGGAATAACAATATTTTCTCAGTTTTAGGTAATGGACGCGCTAACATTAAAGTTGAAGTCAAGAAGAATGCTTTAGACGCTATTCAAGAGCAACAGTTGCGTGACCTAATGCTGATTAAAGTTTTAGCAGCTAATACTGCTATGCCACTTAAAGGAAGGAGATGATGAAGCATGAGACTAAACTATACACCATCGACTATACAGCAACAACCAGTTGAAACGCAGATTGAAGATGTAGGATATTTTACGCCAAAAACAAGCGACAAATATTCCACATTTATAGGTATGCAGCAAGTAGCAAATGCGGCTTTAGGTAAGAGCGGAAACATAAACGAAAGGTTGCAAGACGTAAATCCATTACAACCAGCAAATAGAGGAGACAGATACGATGTCTGATAAAGAAGAGATAAGAACTAAAATACAAAAACTTGTTAAGCAGAATAAAAACAACAAATATTTAAGAAACTTGACACTTTATACAGAAACGCCAATCTCTTCTTTAGATGATGTTGATGAGGTTGTTGGCTACTACGAAACGTTTAGTGACCGCACTTCACTGACGAACCAAAACATCATATTGCAGACTATTGGAGCTTTAGTGTCAAAGTTAGCAGAACATGCTAAAGCTAGACCATTCATTAACACAGTAAAAGGCGATTTCAAAGATAAACAGATTGCTAAATGTCTTCAAAAGTATTATGATATAACTTATGACAGAGATGACATTTATGGAACAGTAAGTGAAGCTTTCAGGGATGCTTGTATTTTTGACACTGGTTTTATCTTTATAGATAGAGACGAAGAGAAAGTCAAAAAGGTTTATCCATGGCAAGTATTTTATGACAATAAAGAAATAAAGTATGGAAAACCAACTAAAGTAGTTTTATTGAGAAAACAATATCCAACTTCTCTTTTAGATGATTACGAAAATATTAGAAACAGAGACTATGTGACATATATTGAATATTGGGACACTAAACTGCATAAGCATTATAAGTTGATTAAGGAAGACACTTCATATTGGAAAGAAGAAACTTGGGAACCAGATGAGTTGCCATTCATTAAGATGACATATGAACCATCAGCAAATGGTGGTTCAACATCTACTTCAGTCGTAGATTTATTGTTTGGCATTCAGAGAACAGTCAATGAACTTTGCAAAAAAATGGGCAAACGTATAAGACTATCGGCTTCTTATGTTTTAGTTCCAACAAATAGCGAGATTAAGACTGACAAGTTGACAAATGAAGAAGTACAAGTCATTCCTTATGAACCTGCTATAGGAAGTTCAGCCGCAATGAATCCAGTTGTGCCAGACTTTGGTATAGATTCATTATATTCAACTATTGAAAACTTGAAGCAAGACGCTTATGAGTTGGTTGGGATATCTCAGCTTTCAGTTAGTGGACAGCAAGAAGCTGGTATGGATGATATGTCAGGTGTTGCAATGAAGACAATGGAAAATATTCAAGCAGATAGGTTCCAACTTCAGTTGAACAGAATAATCAAGACTTATGTTGACATAGCTAAAAAGATTATAGCTATTTTTCATGAAGACAATAAGATTTTACCAGAAACAAAAGACTTGAACTTTACTTGGAAACGTGTAAAGAAGTCATTGAGCCATTTTAAGCTTCAGTTTGCGGCTTCAGCCAACTTAGGAAAAGACCCATCAGAAAAATATAAAGTATTGAAGCAATGGGCAGCTGATGGTTTGATTCCGGTAAACAGAATAACTGGGTTGTTAGACTTGCCAGATTTGGAAGAAGCAGCTTCTTTTGCAGCCAACTCTTATAACGCTATTCAGACAGTAATACAAGACTGTTTGGAAAATGATATATATAGCATACCGGACTATGTGTCAATAGAAGAACTTAAACCTGAGATTGTAAATACATGTTTGATGCTAAAAGCTTTAGGACCAGAAAACCAAGACGATATTGAAAAGCTACAGAAGCTTTTTGAAGCATGCTTAAGTAAAGAAGCAGAAGTCGGAAAAGCACAGCAAGCGGATGAAGCAGATGCAATGTTAGACCAAGAATCAAATGATATGGACCAAAAGTCTTCTTTCATGGAATGGCAAGCACAGCAGATGACTTCTATTGCAAATGACCTCCAGAATGGTGTCATAGATAAAGACCAAGCAAACCAACAGTTAGCTTCTTTGAGTGGACAAGGTGGTTTTGACTTTGCTGGTTAACTATTAGGAATAAGAGGAAAAATAAAATGACTTGGGCAGAAGCAGTTAGTAACATGACGACTAGTCCAGTCTTCTTTATATCATTATTCATTTTCTTGTTGACGATCATATTCGTTATGATATTTGGAATAAAGAAAGGTTGGATAAAGTTTCGCAATAAAAACATAAGTGTTGGTTCTGACATAGAACGCAATATCATATTGACACAGATAAAGAAAGTTGAGTCGACTATTGCAGATTTCTATGTACGAAATGGCTTTAGGAAAGATGATTATAAAGCACGCTTCATATCATCAGAAGTTGCTGATGTTCTTTACAAAACTGTAGCTGTAAATCATATTAACACTTCAGCAACATATTTAGTGTTGAAGAAAGAAGAAATATGGAAAGTAATCTGTCAATATTCTGATAATGTGACAGAAGACCAGAAAGCTAAAATATATGATGCAACAGACAAGCTCATTAGAGAACTGGTTGAAATCAGAGATTATTTATTAAATGGAGGAAGAAAGTGAATATCCAGAAACAAATGCAGAGCTTGTTTGGTTCCGCATGCCTAGCTTATAGTTTAGCATACATTTACAGTGATAAGAAAGATATTAAGACATTGACAGCTTTAGTTGTTGATGGTTGGAAAAATGGCTTTATTGATGATGATGCTTTTGTGTCTAAACCAATAGAGTTCATAAACAGTTTTTCAAAAGATAGAAAGACTTATTATGATAAAGTGAAAATCAAGTGTTTAGACGATTTGCCATCTGAAGGCTTATATGCAGTTCAATATGCTTATGGCAACTTGAATCATTTTGTTGTAGCTAAAAAAGGACAGATAGTTTTCGACAGCTGGGAAAACTCGACTACAGTAAAGTTTGGAAAAGCTATCTCATATAGAAAGATTTTGTAACTATTAAAAATAAAAGGAGAACTTAAGAAGTGACATTCGAGGATGATGAACTTATAAAAATCGTCAATGCATTCAATGCCAAGTTGGATGATTACAAGAAAGAGATTGACGACTTAAGAACAGACATTTACGAAAACTTCATAAATCCTGCTGAAAAGAACTATAAAGACTGGGACCACTCTAATAGACTAGAAGAGTTTAGAGGAAAATATCCAGAGCTTGAAGGTCTTAATGAATCTTGTAGAGCTATAGAAGCTGATGATACTTTTGATGTTGTTGACAAAGTCTTTAGTGACTATGATGACAATACAGATGAAAACAAACCAGAAGAAGCGGCTTATGTTGCTTCAGTTGTTGCTTCTATTACTGAACAGATTGCTAACTTAAAAGAAAAGTTGGGAGCTGATAAAGTTGAAGTAGAATCTACAGAAAATGGCGGTGTTGAAGTAAAAGCAGATGGAGAGGAAGTTGCTGAATCAACAGATGTAAATGATGTAAAAACTGAGCCAACAGAAGATGGCAATGATGAAGAAGATTTTGAAAAAGAAATCGAAGAAGGCTTGAAGAAAGCTGAAAGATTTAAGTTATAAAGGAGAATAAATAAATGGGTGTAATCTCAGATGTTGAAGCAATACGCAAATCATTAAAGGTAGTTTATAAGGATGGAATGGGAACTTTGCTTGGACGTGAAGGTTCCGCTATTAAGGAAATCGATTTCCAGAAGGCTGAAGGTAAAGCATACAACTTCTCAGCTGTAGCTGGACGTGGTGGTGCTGTAGCTGGTAACTATACACAGGCTTTGAACTTAGCTTCTGATTCTGGTCTTCAGGCAGAGTTTTCTGTTGAGCCAGGTGCTATTTGGAGTACTTATGTAATCAATAAAGTTGACTTAGCTGCTGCTAAGTCTAATCTTGGAGCTTATGCGCCAATATTGAAGAGAGAGTTCTATAGAGCAACTGCTGGTTTGAGAAAGACTTTGTCTAGTGCTCTTTATGGACGTGGTTATGGCGAGTTCGCAATCGCGCCTGCAGCAATCACTGTTAGCTCAACTGCTACAGAATATACAGTTGCTCTTGATCCATCAGCAACACAGAAAATAGACGTTGGTACTAAGATTGTGTTTAAGACAAACATCGGTGACGCAGAAGAGAACGCATTAGTTTCTGGTACTGTAACAAAGCTTTTGCCTGGTATGAAAGGTTTTGCATTCACAGCTGATGCAACTGGCTCAATCACTGCTGGAGCTATAATCTGTGTTAAGGGTTCAACTGTTCCTGGAACAAGTAAACCGCTTTTACCAATCGGTTTCGATGCATGGTTCCCTATCGTTGAAGGTCGTAATCCAGCTGGTTCAGCTTGGCCAACATACATTTCTAATACATTCTGTGGTGAAAACCGCTCTGATTCAGTTGATAGAAAAGCAGGCGCATTCTATGCTCCAGCTTCAGCAGCTGAAAAGATTATAGACACAGTTCAGGGCGCATTGCTTTTGAATCGTTCTATGGGTGGTGATGCTGACATGATTGTTATGAACATGTTTGATCGTGCTGATTTAGCAAAAGAAATCGCTGTTCAGAACACATACTTTAGTGACACTAAGTCTAAAGCAACGAGAAAGGTAAATGTTGGTATAGAAGATTTCTCAGTTTCTAGCTCAACAAACCTTGTTGATCTTATTGTTGATGACATTGATTGTCCAAGATATAAGTTCTATGTTTTGACTAAGTCTACTTTGGCAATGCTTATCTGGATGGCTAAGAACAACCAGAACAAAGATGATGGCATTTCAACTAATGAACCTGGAAAACCAGACATCAATGACGTTGATGAGTTCAGCTTCAATGATGGTACTTCTAAGTTGGATATTGATGACTATGTCACAATCACAGACGGAGTATCAACTTATCGTGGTCCAGCTGTTACTGTTACTCTCGGATTCGTTGGAGCTCTTGCAGTATTTGATCCTTCAGCTAACGTTGTTGGTTACTTACCAGCAGCTTACGGAAACGAAGCAACTAAGGTTCTTGGTTGGACAGTTTGATCTATTAAAGTAAAATAATGTAGTAACTAAAAGACGTTCTTATAGGACGTCTTTTTTTATGTAAGTTTTGTTACAACTGTATTATTATAAGAAGAGAGGGAGAGGAGGGTCTATATATACAATAAGCAGTTTAACTATTATTTATATGAATAGCAAATCAATCAAAAAATACATAAACATATTTGGTGAAATATCAATGAGTAAAAATCATTCTTTACCAGATGATACTTGGACTAAAGTTGAAGATTCAAACTCACCAAATCATAATGATGCTTTATGTCCTTTGTTTTATAAAGAAGACAAAACAGTCAATCCTTCTGTTTATGATAAATATGGAAACAAATATACCGTTGAAAACAGTTTCTTAACTAAAAACAATAAAGCTATGTTTAAAGTTGAAGAAAACAGCTTAAAGCGTTTTGAAACTAAAATAACTGATTCTTTAGCTTCTTATGATGGCGCATACTTTTATAGGGCATTTCATACTGAAAATACAGTTGTAGTAGAAAAGTCGACAGACACAATCGAATGGGAAGTCGACCACATTGTTTTGTTACAAGATTCAACACTTATTTTAGCAGAAAGACTGTATAAAAATCATTATATAGCAGTTGAAGATAGAAATGACGCGTATACGATGTATGTACGATACGACAATGAGGTTGCTCAGACTAGTCTAACTGACTCAGCTAATAAGACGAATAACCAGATTTATGTTACTGAAAAAGGTGATGACATATTAGTTTGTGTTGTAACTGATTCTGGTCCATGTGTTGATTTACAGTCAACAGGTTTCGTTTCCAAGATATTCATTAAGCGTGCTGATTCTTCATTAACTCCAATACAGTTTTTCGTTTTCAATACGAACATTGATGTTCCAGCAACAACTAGAGACACAAGTGGTACTGCAATGTTGTCAATAGCTAATCCAACTAGAACTTTATCAACTAATGTCTGCTATAAAAAAGCTGATGGTACTTATGAAGATGCTGAGCACAATCCAATAACTTTTACAGAAGGTTATAGACCAAGGTTGGTTGATGGCAACCAATACACTTATTCACTATACACTACGACTTTTACGTATACAATGAGCTTTGCTATTGGACAAGGAACTGATCCAGCAACTAAAAATGCAACAGCTTCAGTTGATGTTTCATTGACTAGTGCTAACTATCCAGTTGAAGCACAGACATGGCACTTAGATTATGATTTTGGTCACGATGTTTCTGAAATAGAGTCTACAGCTATAACAAAAGACATTACGATAACAAACAACTTTGGTTATATTCAGTCTACTGACTTGATTACTCCAACTGCAACAGTAACTGTTGATGATGATTCAAGCGAGCATGGACACAATGAGTTTGAGATTGACGCACAAAACTATCAAGTAAACGTATCATGGTTTTCTAACGCTGGACATACACAAGACATTACATACAAGGTCAACATAGCATCTGCGAGCGTCAGCGCATATTACAATATGATTGCTAAAAAAGTACTTTTTGCTGAGGATGGATATGCTTATACGCCTATAGTGTCATGGGAACAAGGTAAATCGACTTATGTTGGCTATGTGTTCAGGTCAAGCTGGACTTATGACTCTGGATTATTTTCTATTACGCCAACTGATACACCATTTAGAAACATACAGCAGACTTACGGAACAGCTATTCCAGCTTCTACTGCTTCTATCGGGTATCGCTATTTTAGAAACACATTCATGAGAAAAAATGACAACACTGAAATAAGCACAGAAGACATTGCATTTAATCCTGACAAGGACGAGGTATTCTTTACATATGATGCTCCATCTAACTCATACTATAACACTGGTGCTACTCAGCTTGATGGAAAGTTGACAAACAATGTACCAAAGTTTTATTTGCCAAATGGTACACGTACTTTAGGTAAAGACACTTTTGTTCCGCTTTTCAACAATGGATTTGTTTCAGGTTTATCGTATAATGGTACTTTAGTTACGCCATGGCTTTCAGTTGATGACCAATCTCCTTTGTTTATAAGTGATGATTATGCATTCTATAAAGATGCTAATAAAAATGAATGGATCTTAGTAAAGAAAACAAATGAAGCGCCATCTATTAAACTTGTCGAAAACAGATATGTTGTATTAAACACGACTTCTTTCTGGAATGGTTATGATACTGGGTTAGGAGAAAGAGTTAAATATGCTTATGACTGGAATAACAGATTAGTCATTGGCTCAGATGATGATGGCCATAACAATGGTAACGCTACTTATGCAGGTGGTGTAAATGTCAACTATACCATAAACGGAAAATATTCTGGTATTGCTTCAGCTACTTGGTCAGCTTATACTATTCAAAACTTAAAGAACGACGCTGATGTCAACTTTTTTGGAAGCAGAGACGAAGTTCCAGTTGAGTACTATTCATATGCAGGAGCTCAAGTTCCAGTTTATGTCAAGACTTTTACAGAAAACAGCTCATTTGTTGACAATCAGTTGTCTTACTACAAAGCAGTCTATCCATTATATAACACAGCTTATATGAGAAGAAATCCATCTATTTTCGCTGACATTCTGGTCAGTGGCAACAATCAAGATTACTTTTTAGATGGAAATGTTGGATACAAGATGCTTTATGAAGACTCAGAACCAATGCTTTTGTCATCAACTACTGGAGACATTTATGGAATAGAATCTATTTTCGTCATCCAGTCAATGCCATATGCTGTTATTAACGGAAAAATATATTCTTTGACTTACTTGAATGGTGTTTTCCAAGGAATGGATTGCATCATAAACATAAATGGAATGATTTATATTGGAGCAGTTCCATCAAAAGCGTATTTTTATAGTCCAAATAGCAGAGCTATCTACATATTTACTGGTGACGCCAACTTGACAAAAGTAAAAGATGCTTCAGCGATAACTGACATTTATTACATAACATATAATCCAGCAACACAGACGATTTACATGGCAACTAACAATGGACTTTATATGTTAAGTGACCAATCATCTTATAAACAAGACTTTTATGATGTTCAGTCTATTTCATTCTTGGAAGATGGAACTTCAGTTATTGTTCATAAACAAAATGATAAGTATACAGCTACACGCTTTTATTACGATGATGCTGAAGGTTTGACAACTAATCAAGTCAGGTTTGATACTGGACTTTTAGGCGCTGGTGAACATAGAGTTTTCACTATCGATAAATACAATATTTCATTGTTTAGTGACCAGAAAAGAAATGGTAAAATCGATTTAGTGTCATATATTTTGCAAGACAATGGACAGATACAAGAAGAAAAATCATCTATTAAGATTACCTCTTCAGATTGGGACAAAAAGTTTCTTTCTAAACAGATAGACTTCTCACCTAAATGCAACAAAGGTGTTGGAGTTGGATTAAACATATTAAGTGATTTTGCTATTACAAACATAACAGCTTCAGCAACTGTTGATATGGCTACACAATCAGCTGGAAACAAGTGGAGCATATAACCAAACTATTAAAGAATAAAGAGGAGACAATAAATGCGTAGTCTTTCAGATTCAACAAAGAATGTTAAAGTTACTTCAAAAGCAAAAGAAGATGAACAGAATGACAAGATAAACAACTTGATAGATGAAGTTGAAGATTTAGATTCAAGGATGGATAATGTTGAAAGCAGTATTTCAGCTTTGTCTGATTCAGTGACAACTAACATCGTAAACACTAACCGTTTGAATGCTACTGAAATAGAAGCTCACACAGTAACTGCGGATGAGTTACATGGAACAGCATTAGAAGTTGATGGCGCTCAAGTTGATGGTGATATAGCAGTATCTGGCATATCAAGGTTAAGTGAAGTTAGATCTACAGCTGGAACAATAAACACTTTGAACAGTACAAATGCTACTATTGAAAATGCAACTATAACTAACGCTGACATCACAAACATCGATATCGATAATCTAACTGGTACAGACATCACTTATGAAAATGCTACTTTTGATGATGTTAGTGTCAATAACAACGTTGATGTTGATGGTAATGTTATTGTTGGTGGAAACATTACAGCAAATGGTACTGTTTCAGCTTCTTCAGGAGAAATATCTTCTCTTTCTTCAAACGAAATAACTGCAAACAGTGTTGAAGCAACTAACATTGAAGCAACTAATGCTGAAGCTATATTCTTAAAGAACAGACACTTGACACATGAAGACTACTACATTAACATAAATCAAGTCCTCTCTGATACCGACTTTGTGGTCATTGAACTTCCTAAGATTCAGACCGGCGATTACCGTGTCACTTACAAGCAGTTAGTTGATGGATACCCAGCTTTGACACAGTTCTCATTGACATTGAATGAGACAGATGACAACCAATGGTTCAGCTACAGCCGCGCTCAGAACCAGAAATATATGGACGAAATCGCCATTAAAGATGGAAAGCTATACATAAAGACTTGGTTTACTGGCCGCTTATATTTTCATAGTGACACTTTGGCTAATGTCACTTCGCCTAAAGTCTACAGTGACTGGCCGATTGACACTACTGATTTGGATTACCCATTATTTTCAGCTACAAGAGCTAAAGCTACTGTTTACACTCATTATGTCAACTTAGGAATGGATGATGACTCTTATGGCTCAGCTGTGTTGACCATGAACACAACTTCTGACTATGAAGACTGCGCTACTCAAGCTGAAACTGCTCCTGAGATTCAGTATGATCCAAACACTGACACTCAAGTCTATTTGTATGTACCTAACCAGGACGTAAATAAAGAAGCTGACGTTGAGTTTGAAAATGTCAAGATAAATGATACTTTGACTATACCAGAAAATGCCGCCATTGACATTGAAGATATGGCTGACAACCAGTACATTACTAAAAGAGATGGCTCAACAGTCTACCGTGACATTGCTGATGGACAGATTGACAACCAGCCTTTAAGCCGTTTAGAGGATGATTTAGTCACTGAAAGAAAGATTGCAAACTGGAATGGCGCAACTAATCGTCCATACATACCTGGAACTGAACTAAGCTCATTTACTGCGGTGTTCAGTGAAAGAGACATAAATGACCCAGAAGATTATGGAACTAAATCTGCAACTTCTTTAAGCGATGTCTACAAGCTCACTTCTGGTGAAAATGAGACCTACTATAAAGAAATACAGAATGCTCAAGTTTCAGCTCAGTTAGAAGCAAATGACTCTATTGTAAAAGCTGATTTTGATGACTTCATTGCTAATACGCCAGCGAACTACAGCTACCATTTAGACTCAGAGGTTGATGATGTCAAATACTACACATTATTGAATACTTCTGGAACTGTGGCATTTGCTTATGATGACGGCGTAAATGTTTATGGTACAAACTATATTGGACAAGCTACTGACGCTGTGTTTGAGTCTTTAGGATTGACAAAATCTACAGACTATGAGTCTTTAGTTTCTTCTGAATGGAATACCTCAGATTCCATCGTTGATATTGTTTATGTTGTGAATACTGCATATGACTATTTGGATAAATATTGGGGCGTAAATAATGTGTTTCCGAAAGGAACTGGACAGAATATTGATGGCGCATTAAGCTCTTCAAGCGTGTCTGAAGTCGGAGCAACATTCTACTATAATGAAGCTGAATATACTGTTACTTCGCATGACTATATTGGACCACTAACTCAGAACTGCCAGATTGATGCTAATGGAGACGTTACACCAAGTCAAGTCATTAGGAACGCTTGGAACTACAGAAGAACTTTTGTAAGTCTCGGACCAAACACAGGCGACAGCTACACAGTTGGAAGTTCATTAAGTTACATGCCAAATGACTCAATACCAAGCTATGGCTATGTTGACATGCCAGACCAAATGTTCACTAACCCAGCAGTACCAGCTGGCGTGATTGATGACACACAGTATACTTATATTGGTGAAAGCGATACTTCAGGATACGTAATGTACCATGAAGACGCAACACCTTCTTTAACTGGAACTGCTGAAGTTTATGATAGAGACAACATTTTATTGTTGACAAACAACTTTACTAATGGTCGTCCACAATGTAAGCTTGATGCTTATTACAGATCTGGATTCATAGGCCATAGTTATGACTTAAACATTATTACTGATGGTATGGACTACCCATTGACAGTAAATGAAGTTGGTCAGACTGTTAAATATGTCTACTATTTGACTGATGGCTCAGGCAACTATAAATATGTTCATACTGATACACGTAATGATTCATTATATGACGCGAAAGATTGGAACTGGGAAGGATGGTCAAGTACTAATGACATAAATGTCGTGTTGCCAACAACTTGGAGCTACACAAGACACTTGAATGTCAACTCTGATTTGCAAGTCGTTGGATATATTGAGCAAGCAAATACTGACATAAAGTTTACTGGATATGTCTGCAGACAAGCTCATGTAAGAACTGACAGATACTGTGAT
>JAEIGA010004136.1_pt1 | contig 22467 bp, 20 predicted proteins | sample 9270691 | NCBI WGS metagenome assembly JAEIGA01 (sample SAMN17057246, study PRJNA624740) | gut metagenome | biome: biome; isolation source: fecal sample | host: Bos grunniens | place: China: Xizang | collected 2019 | reverse complement strand
TCTGTAATGCCGCTGTTTTCGTCTTGTAAAATAGAATCGAGAATGTCCATTCCTTTAATGGAGTCATATATCTCCTGCCTTAAACCCACCCTGTCTTTTAGGGAAATATATTCACCTACACATTCATCAGTAATAACCGTATCAATAACATCCATTAATTCTTCTGTAGAAATGTCCCTGGTTATATCAACTCTTTCTAGAACTAAATTCCTGATATCTTCTCTGTTTATAATCTCCCACCCCCTTAATTAATTAAACCCTTCCCTTGAAATTCCTTTATCTTTGATAAATTAGCTTCTGACTTACTGCTTAGGAATCTTTTAAACCTTTCAACTTTATCCCTCAAGCCTGCATCCGCTGGTGCCTTTAGATATAACTCATCACACATGTCGAATATCTCCAACAAACAATTGATTATAGAGGAAATATTTATAACTATCACATCGTATCTTCCTTGTAATTTCTCTAAAAGTTTAGAAAAAATATCTTCCTGTAAAAACCTTATATCTTCAGGATTATTAGGAGATCTGATTACATCCACCCCCTGTATATTTTCTACAACTGCTGCAAGTTTCATATCAAAACGTCCTTCCTCTGTTTGTAAAAAATACAAAAGTTCTGTTAAAGAATATTTTCCATCCTGAAAATCCCAGTTAAACTCTTCAGTGTCTATATAGATTACATTTTTATTCTCTTCTGTAAATGATGCCGCCAAGAAAAGTCCACTGTCATCCAATCCATCCCAAGGAGAAAAGACTCCAATAACATTGGCTCCTTGCTTTCTTGTATAGGAATATTCCTTAGCATTAAACTCTTTGGCACAGATATCTAAAATATCTTTTAGAATATCTCCTGCTTTCTGATATTTGTAAATGGCCGCATACATTATTCCTTCAATGCTTACTTTCAAAACCCCTTTAGTCTCAGTAAGCAACACAACCACCTCATTACCTTTAATAAATCTGGTAATCTCCTTCATGTCCTCAGGAAGAAAAAGAATTCTTTCAATTTCCGAATTACTGGTGCTTTCAAGATATGCTTCCAAAATATCCATATTAAAGAAACATCTAAAATCCACTTCCACTTCACAATGCTCCTTTAAAAAAGCAGTCAGCTTTGAACAGTAATCAGATTCTTTATGATATAAAACCACCTCTATAATCTTACCCATATTTAATTCATACTCCGCGTTGATTTATCATAAGTTAACTTTGTGATGTAACGTATTATAGTACTGTAACATTAATTTGTAAACCACAATTTTAAGGATTCTATCAACAAAATTATCCACAATTTAATTAGCCTTCCTCTTTCTTTACAAAAACCATAATTCCAATAACCACCAAAACTCCCATCAGCCCTACGCTAAATACAACAGCCTTTTTCTTGACAAATTCATTTCCCTTATCAGTATTTACGCTTTGCGTAGCCACATTAGAATCCTCTTTTAAATCATCAAGATCCTCATACTTTCCAGACACGCTTTTAACTTCCAAAACCTCTCCGTCATCACCAAAACTATAGGTCTTTGAAGTAACATTTTTAGCCATATCCAACGCAGTAACCTGTAACTGACTGGCTGAAAACGGAAAATTCACTATTAATACACCATCATTTTTCTGATAAGTATTAACATTTTTTCCATCAATACTAATCTCAACCTCCTTAAGTTTTAGATTATCGCTAACATCCACAGATAATTCATAGGCATTATCTCTTTTCTGACTATCAATAACGCTAATCAGAGGAGCCGTTCTATCCAAGCAAAACTGAATAGATTTTCCATTATTTATGCCATTATCCTTCACACTATAATTAATATTTCCGGAAGCATCCACGGAATCTACTTCCAGCTTATACACACCATCCGTAGAAAATGTATCCTTGAAAATGTAATAGCTGTATCTACACCAACCGCTATCCATAACTTCTCGAAGCACTTCAAATTCCTTATTCTTCGCTAGCGTATTATAAACTCCATCCCTTCCACAAATAACCTTGATGCTATCGCTATTAAGATCTTCAGGATTATATTCCTCCAATACAACATCCCGAGACTCATTAATATATTTTCCATTAATAGCATTAATATCTTCCAGATTATATACAGAACCATCCTTATTTACACGGTAATTAAAGGTCTGACAAAACTTATTTCCTGCATCATCTTCCCCTGTAGCCTCCACGGTATATAACCCGTCTCTTTTATCACCAACATTTATCTCATAGCAAAGTTCATCCATAGCTCCTACAAAGTTTTTATCCTTGACCCCTGTTGCTTCAAGGATATTTTTAAGTCTACTGTCATAACCTGAAATATTAGCTTTTACCTGCACATTTTCCTTTGCAACACTGTAATCTTTTATACATACTGCATCATTTGAATCCAACCACACCTGCGGAGCAGATTTATCTATTGCAAAATTTATTTGCATATCTGAAACATTACCGGCCAGATCCTTACTAATAACCTCCACAAGATATTCCCCTTCTTTACTAAAATTAAGACATTTATCATATCTTAACTCCAAGGAATCCCTAGTAAATGTAGCATCCTGCGCCTCATTATTTACCATAATAAAAGTATCCTTCTGTCTAAAATTATCCTCAAGAATTTCAACATTTAATTCCACATCATCATTGAAAATATTTCTATCATCCTTAGGTTTCTTTGAAAAACTCATCTTCATATCCGGTGCGTTCTTATCCATGTTGAACTCATCATTAAAGGACATAACATTTCCCTGGGAATCCCTCATTGAAATATCAATGGTTATTTTTCCAACATCTTCTCTAATAACTAAATCTTTCTTTAACTGAGTGGATAAATTACCATCAACCTCCGTTATAATAAATCCTGAATCTTTCTGAATAACCATACCATTATCATCGGTGTCAATGTGACCTTTTGAAAGGATTCTAATACTAGACGTCTCTAACAAATTGCTCTTATCCTTAAAACTATTAAAATTACTAATGGTTACCATATAATCCACGCTTTTAACCCCTGCTGCATCCTTTGCAATAATGCTTAAAGCCACATCATTATTGTAAAAGCCAGACTCGCTGTAATCCCTAACAACCCTAATGTAATCACCATCACTTACCGGTTCACCATTATCAACTTCATCTTCAACCGTCGATTCTTCAACCACCGAAGCAATTTTTCCGGAACCAGGAATTTCATCCGGCCTTGTCTTCTTTTCGTTTTTTTCTGCTTCTCCTGCACTTGCTACATCGACAGATTTTCCTGCTTCCCCTGCACTTGCCACATCGACAGATTTTCCTGCTTCCCCTGCACTTGCCACATCGACAGATTTTTCTGCTTCTCCTGCACTAACATTACCCCTGGTATAATAGCTGTTAGATAAAAAACTGGCTAACAACAGCAGTACCATACACCATGCCTTTACTTTAATTCTTCTGCAATCCCTCATATAATTCCTCCCATCATAAAATTTTTCTAAGCTTTTATAAATGCCTAAGATTCCTTTAGATACAACAATGCATCATCGCACCCCTGCATGATATAATTTCGTCTATCTTCTTCCCTGCTAGAAACTGGAGAAACCTCAGATATCTTCTCCCTAACATCGTTAACAACCTGCCTTTGCACCTCAAAGGATATTCCATCCCTTCTTAAATCCTCCCGGTACAGCATTATTGTGTTAACCACTAATTCCCCGGTTATAAAAAGATTTTCTCTAGTATCTCCCATGGAAATATAGGAATCCTCCCTGGTAACATCCTCATACAAAGATAACAACTCCTGCCAAAAAAACTTGTATTCTCCGACATCATCTCCCTCAAATATTTTTAAATTAATTTCATTTTCAAAAGTAATTATCTTAAGATATCTCCACGTCCTGTCATAAAGGTCATGGGATTTATCAAAACAACTACTGGCATTCTCAAACCAAACCCTTGCACCATTCATCCTCTCAAGGGAAACGGACCAATATACCTTGTAACTACCCTCGTTTATCTCCGAAGAATACTTCCCTTGACCCTGATAATAAAACCAGTACAATTCCCCAAATTCAAAGGCTATCTCTCCTCTTTTAACACCATCCTTCAAGTGAATAATCTGCTTTTTAACCACATCTCTAATAATCAAATCTTCGTGATTATCTAAAACACTGTCCTGCTTAAAAGTAGCAATCAACATTTCATAAGCAGCATAATCCCCCGGAGATATCTCTAGAGCCTTGGTTAGCAAGTCAATTTTTTCTTTAGTTTCCGACACGTCTAATAAAGACGCTTCTTTAATAAGTTTTTTATAACGTGAATTCTTTCTGTCTCTGTTTACAATGCCTGTTTCCACAAATGCAACTGTAATTACCAGCACGATACTTAATATAAATACACAATTTTTAATGGATTTTTTCTTGAATGAGCGAATACTCTTTAACTTAGATTGGATTTTCAAAAAACTACTAATCCTTTTTTTAGGATTCTTAGCCGTACACATTTTGATTAAAGACCTTAAACCCCGTCTGTAGTCTTTGTTAACAGAATCACTGCTCATAAGCAGCTCTCTTATTGTAACCCCATAACTATATATATCTGCCCTGCCATCGTCTTCTACCTGATGCAACTCTAAAGCTGAGTACCCCTTCGTACCGTAGCCTTTTAAGCCATCTTCTGCATCCGTGCACCTTTTGGATATCCCAAAATCCACCAGAACAACGCTTCCTTTACTGTTAATCATAACGTTGCCTGGTTTTAAATCTCTGTAGATAACCGGCGGCGAAAGACTGTGTAGGTAAACAAATACCTCCGCTAACTCTTCTGCAAAGGCAATAACCCTTTCCTCATCATAATTTCCCCTATATATGAATTCCTTTAAGGTTATTCCACATACATAATCCTCCACCACATAAAAGAACTCCTCCTGCCAGACCAGGTCTATAATTCCAACGATTCCTCTGTGACTAATATCTTTCATTATACTAATCTCTCGAATCCCCTGGGCTACCTGCATCCTGTTTTCCCTTGAGATAAAATATTCTTTTAATGCCAGATTCTTATGCAAATGCATATCTTCTGCCAGATAAACCTTTGATGATCCACCTTCTCCTATAACTCTTTTAACCCTGTATCTGCCTGCAATTAACTCACCAGGCCTGGCCAATACATCACCCCCAGCGTAAAAATATAGACGTCTAGTGGAATAATTATAGTTTATCTCTTATTAATTTGCAACATCATTTTTATTAAATTTTACAACTAACCAACTAATCCCTTGAAAACATAGGGCTCCTGCCGTATCAATCATAACATCTCTTATGGCAGGCCCTCTCCCCGGTACAAAACTTTGATGATATTCATCAAAAGCGGCACACACTCCGGCAAATATCACTGCTGCTACAAATGTCTTAAAATACGTACCTTCCCTGAATTTATCAAAGGTTCTTAAAAAACCTGCAAATAACAAACCAAGAATTCCAAATTCTGTAAAATGAGCACATTTTCTAATTACTAAATGCGTAATATCAAAAATATCTCTTTGTCTTTCCATGGATCCATCTGCATATCCAGGGATAAATTTTACAACAAACTTAGCAATGCTACCGCTAAGACCTGCTGACTCTTTACCGGTATCGGCAGACATGGAAAATATAAGACACATCCACAAAATCAAAAGGACCGAAAAAACGATCCTTCTGATAATCAAACCTTTATTCATCTCTCTTACCTCTTTCAGGTATAAAACTATCAAATATCATTATATTAAAAACATCTTTTGCATTATCCAGCTGTTCCTGGTTTTTAATAGTCCATGCAGCATTTTCAAAATTAAAAAGTTTTCTGGCCAACTTATAAGAAAACATATTTTTATATTTATGATTAAAAGATATAAAATCCGGCTTCGCATAAGAATTAAAAAGAAGGTTTGCCATCATCCATTCTATAGGATTCATGTGTCTCTTCTTTCTTCCAAAATTATCTGACAGCTGCCCTCTTAGAATCTCCGGTCTATTCACCTTAAACCAATGAACCACCCTGGGATCAAAGGACTCAATACAGTAGGTTCCATCATAATTATCCAGACGTTTAACCAATTCCCTGCAGGTGTTAAAAGCATTTCCTTCAGGCTTAACTTCAATGACCAAAGGAGTATCTTTTTTAACCAACTTAATAAAATCGTCAAATAAAGGAATCTTTTCTTCGCTGTCCAAAAGATTGTATTTCAAAAGTTCCTCATATGTGCAATCGATAACTTTCTTGTTGATACCACATATCCTTTTAAGGTCTCCATCATGAAATACTACAAGTTTATCATCCTTAGTCAGTTGAACATCTAGCTCGATTCCAAAGTCTTCCTCCACAGCCCTTTTAAATGCAGCCAAAGAATTCTCCGGATGATCACTACCGTTTTCAAAAAGACCACGATGAGCTATGTACTTGTCTTCAAATAATTTGAACTTATCCATTCTGTCGCATTTTGTCCAAAGGCTCATAAAATAAAGTCCTGTAATTAAAATAACTATTCCTAAAATAACTATTAAAACAATTGCCCATGCTTCCATATCAATTCTCCTGAGATTTTCTCTTTAATCTTTTTCGTTCTCTTAAATCCTTAAAAAATTCCGTAAGCATATTACTGCATTCATCCTGTAACAACCCTGTGTACACCTGGGCTTGATGATTAAACTTTTCTACCTGTAAAAGATTCAGCACCGAACCGGCACATCCCGCTTTAGGATTCATACTTCCAATATACACCTTTTTAATTCTAGACTGGATAATTGCCCCGGCGCACATTTGGCATGGCTCAAGGGTTACGTACATCTCTGCTCCATCAAGTCTCCAGTCCCCAAGTTTTTTAGAAGCCTTCCTAATGGCATTAAGCTCTGCGTGACTTAAAGTATTGTTATCAATATTTCGTCGATTGTAACCCCTGGCCACAATCTTTCCGTCCATAACAATAACGCATCCAATAGGCACTTCATCAATCTTTTGTGCCTTTTTTGCCTGCTTAATAGCTTCTTTCATGAAGTGTATATTATATTTACTAAACTCTTCACTTAAATCTTCATTAAATGTTTCCATTGGTTCTCCGTTTTTCCAGCTCATCGCTAAGTGCTGCAAACTCCTGTAAACTCAAGGCTTCACCTCTTACATCTTCCCTTATTCCAAGATTGTTAAGGGCTGATACCACTTCTTCTCTGGAATAATTAAGACCTTGAAAATTCTTAATACCATTGGCCAAAGTTTTTCTTCTCTGATTAAAAGAAGCCCTGATTAATTTAAATAAATGTTCTTCATTGTTAACCTTAACTTCCGGCTCTTCATAGAGATCTAACTTGATAACTGAAGATGCCACATTTGGTCTTGGCATAAAACAGTTAGGAGGAACATTTGCCACAACCTCTGGTTTGGAATAGTATTGCACTGCCAGAGAAAGGGCACCATAGTCCTTACTTCTTGGTCCCGCCTGCATTCTCTCTGCCACTTCCTTTTGAACCATAACAGTAATGCAATCCACCGGAACATGCTTTTCCAATAATTCCATAATAATTGGGGTTGTAATGTAATATGGCAGGTTTGCCACAACCTTTATTCTCTTGCCATCATTTTTTTCCTGCACCAATTTATTCAAATCCAGTTTTAAAATGTCATTATTTATAACTTCAACATTGTCATAGGCTTTTAAGGTATCCCCTAAAATAGGTATTAAATATTCATCAATCTCAACTGCCACAACTTTTCTGGCATTTTCACACAGATATTGAGTCATTGTTCCAATACCCGGGCCAATTTCAAGAACCATGTCGTCCTTTGTAATGTTGGAATATTTTACAATCTTATCCAATACATGAGTATCTATTAAAAAATTTTGTCCAAACTTTTTTTGGAATGAGAAATTATACTTTTGTAAAATCTCTATGGTATTCTTTGGTATTCCTAAGTCTGCCATTTAAGCCTCCCTCGGTATCCTATAAAAATTCATAGCATTTTTATAAGTTATATCTTCAACCTCTTCTTTTTTAACACCTTTAATCTCAGCGATTTTGGCAGCTACGTAATTGATATTAAGAGAATTATTTCTAGTTCCTCTGTGAGGTTCCGGTGCCATATAAGGACAATCCGTTTCTAACACAATATTTTCCAAACTGATTTCTTCCACAGTCTTAACTAATTTCTTGGCATTTTTAAATGTAACAACTCCTCCCACTCCAATGTAGTAACCAAGTTTTACATATTCCTTTGCCAGTTGTGGACTGTAACTATAGCAATGAATAATAGCTCCCGGAATTCTTCCTGCATATTCCTTCATTACATTAAATGTTTCCTCTGCTGCATCTCTACTGTGAATTATAACAGGCATCTGGGTTTCCACTGCCAAATCCATCTGCCTTCTATACCACTTCATCTGAGTTTCTTTGTCAGGTTCCAAATAATGATATTCCAAACCGATTTCTCCAATAGCTACCACTTTTTCATCTTTTGTATATTTCTTTATCTCCTCCATGGAATCCTCGGTAAGTTCTGCTACTTCATTGGGATGAACCCCTACTGCTGCATAAATGTATTCATATTTTCTGGCCAATTCCAAGGAAGTTCTTGTAGACTCCATAGAAGCCCCTACATTTACAATTTTATTTACTCCACCTTCAAAAAGCTGTGGAATAAGCTCATATCTATCTTCATCAAAAGCCTCATCATCATAATGGGCGTGGGTTTCAAAAATCATTTTTTTTCCTCGCAATTTAAATCTGCACCGATTATAACACACATTGCATAATAAAAGCGAGTAGGCTAACCTACCCGCTTATTAATATACTTAAAAATGTTATGAAATCTCTGAACCTGCAATAATATCCTTATCTACTGTAAGTACTGAAAGATTATCCTTATCATCACCTGCTGCAAGAATCATACCCTGGGATTCAATTCCACAAAGCTTAGCCGGCTTAAGATTAGTAACAACAACTACCTTTTTACCAACCATTTCCTCAGGCTTATAGTAATTAGCAATTCCTGATACTATCTGTCTTACTTCATCACCAATTCTAATCTGTGAGCAAAGAAGTTTTTTAGATTTTTTAACCTTTTCACAGGCAATAACTTCTCCAACTCTTAACTGAACCTTATCCACATCATCAATGGTAATCTCTGGTTTTGCTTCAACCTGTGGATACTTTGGTGCACCACTTTCAGCAATCTGAGCCGCTCTGATTTCCTCAACTTTCTCAAGGATTGCATCACTGTCAAGACGGGCAAATAACATCTCAGGTTTCTCAAGTTTGTTGTTATCTGGATATAGTCCGAATGTATCCATATCCTCATAACTTCTAAGTTCTGTATTTAACTGCTTAACAATTTTATCTGCTGTCTCTGGCATAAATGACTGCAACAGAGAAGCTCCAATTGTAATTGTTTCAATAAGGTTATAGAGAACACTGGCAAGTCTGTCCTTCTTGTCCTCATCCTTTCCAAGAACCCAAGGAGTTGTTTCATCAATATATTTATTACATCTCTTAAAGAGATTGAAAACAGAAGTAAGGGCATCTGCCACTCTGAGATTGTCCATTTTCTCAGATACTTCTTTTACAGTATTTAATGCCATGTTCTTAAGTTCTTCATCCCATGGATCAGGGTTGTTATTGGTATTAACCACAAGTCCGTCAAAATACTTGTTAGACATTGAAACTGTACGGTTCACAAGGTTACCCAACACATTTGCCAAGTCTGAGTTGTATCTTTCAATCATGATATCCCATCCAACTACACCATCGCTTTCAAATGGCATCTCATGAATGAAGAAATATCTTACCGCATCTACCCCAAATAAATCCACCGCATCATCGGCATAGATAACATTTCCCTTAGACTTACTCATCTTTCCGTCTGACTGAAGAAGCCATGGATGTCCGAATACCTGCTTAGGAAGTGGTATATCCAACGCCATAAGCATAATTGGCCAATAAATAGTGTGGAATCTTAAAATATCTTTTCCAATAAGATGTAAATCTGCCGGCCAATACTTATCCCACATTACATCATTGTTACCGTCTACATCATATCCAAGACCAGTGATATAGTTTGAAAGGGCATCAAGCCATACATAAACTACATGCTTATCATCAAAGGTTACTGGAATTCCCCATTTAAAAGTTGATCTGGATACACACAAATCCTGAAGACCTTTATTTATAAAGTTGTTTAACATCTCATTCTTACGAGCCTCTGGCTGTATGAACTTTGGATGCTCATTTATATAATTCTTTAGTTGCTCCTGATATTTAGAAAGCTTAAGGAAATATGCTTCCTCTTTTGCTGGTTGCACTTCTCTTCCACAGTCAGGACATTTTCCATCCACCAACTGAGATGGTGTAAAGAAAGACTCGCAAGGTGTGCAATACATTCCCTCATAAGTTCCTTTATAAATGTCGCCTTTGTCATAAAGCTTCTTAAATATTTTCTGAACCTGTTTTTCATGGTCCTCATCTGTAGTTCTGATAAATCTATCATAAGAAGTATTCATAAGATCCCAAAGTCTCTTAATCTCTGCTGAAACCTGGTCTACGTATTCCTTAGGTGAGATTCCTAATTCTTCAGCCTTTCCTTCAATCTTCATTCCATGCTCATCTGTACCTGTCTGGAATCTAACGTCGTATCCCTGAAATCTTTTGTATCTTGCTATGGCATCTGCTAAAACAATCTCATATGTGTTACCAATATGAGGCTTACCTGATGCATAAGCAATAGCTGTTGTAATATAGTATGGTTTATTCTTGTTACTATTCATTCTATATCATCCTCCTGCTTCTTATGTATTATAGGTATTTCCTTATTCTATTTGAAGTTAACATTACTATAATACAATCATTTCTAACAATTTGCAATTATATAAACCATGGTCTATAATTTTAGTAATACCGAGTATATAAATCAAATAGGGAGAAAATCTATAAAAATGTGGAGGATGCAAACCTATGAAGAACTTAAATTTTAAAAAACTTACTGCAGCAATGCTAGTATGCACCATCTCATTGACCTCGGTTTCATGTAGCTTTTCAAAGAAAGATGATTCCAAGGAAACTTCAGAAAAAGTTACTTTGACAAAAAAGGACAATGAAAAAGAAACAACTACAGCAGGGGAAGAGACAACTAAGAAAAAGGAAAAGGACAAGGATACGGATTCTGCAAAAAAACAGCAGAAAGAATTTGATACATTTGTAAATGACTATTTCGTTGATACCATTTCCGAAAATAACCTGACTGCAAGAATGTTTGTAAAAAATCCTGCCGATTATGGTCTTAATGAGTTACCTTACGAAATTCTTCAGGACTCTAAGGAGGACTACAATACAAAGATTCAAGAAGACTATGACTTTTTAACTAAGGAACTTAAAAAATATGACTATGATGTTTTGACTAAGGACCAGCAGATTTTATATGACATAATGGAAGAGGATACTACATTTACCAAGGAATATCTTGATATAGAAGATGCTTACTATATGGATGGTTCCTTCTCTCCTATGACCAGCGACATAACTTCCCTGCCAACTTTTTTTGCGCAGATGGAACTCTATGATAAAACCTGTGTAGAGGATTATATTAAAAATATTGATGTCATCGATGAATACTTTGATTCGCTTCTTGTTTACGCCAATGAAAGATCCCAGGCCGGATATTGGATTACAGATTCGCAGACAAAAGAACTACTAGACCAGATGGATACATTTACCCAAAATGTAGATGACAATATTTTAATAACATCCTTTGATGAAAAAATTGATAAGTTATCTTTCCTTTCAGACAATGAAAAATCTGAGTATAAAGAAAAGAATTCATCCATCGTAAAAGATTCTATACTTCCGGCATATACAGAACTCGCCACAGGTCTTAAAGAACTTGAGGGAACCTGCCAAAAAACCGGTGCTTTAGCAGACTACGACCAGGGAAAAGAGTATTACGAATACTTAATTCATCAAAATGTTGGAACCACCGAGTCTGTAGAGGATATTCAGGATAGACTCGAGTCGTTATTGGGTTCTTCCCAGATTAAGATAACAGAACTTTACTTATCAGATGAAGATATCATAGATGAATATATGGATTTTGAAGATGTTGACATTGAGGATCCTAAGAGTATTCTTGAAACTCTAAAGGAAAACTTAGATGATTTCCCTGAAGGTTACTCAGAAGAATATACTATAAATTATGTTCCAAAATCATTGGAGGAATCCCTTTCTCCTGCCTTCTATTATCTATCTCCTATAGGAGCAGAAGATCAGAACAACATCTTTATAAATAACAGCTCTGACTTTAGCGACGGATCGTTGGTTTCCACCTTGGCTCATGAGGGTTATCCTGGACATTTACTTCAGACAAGTTATTTTTCAAAAAACTCAAAGTATCCTCTTAGAAGGCTTTATTCCTTTGACGGATATATTGAAGGATGGGGACTTTATTCTGAAAATTATAGTCACGAAATGTTAGGTCAGAATGAAAAGGTTATTGCATTTGCCAAGGCAAATACTGAAGCAATTTACTCTGTGTACTGTCTCGCTGATATTAAGCTTAACTACAACGGCGAAGACATTGATGATGTAAAGGATTTCATATCTAAATATTTAGGATTGGAGGGTGAGGATTGCCAATGGGCTATTGATATGCTTATTGCTAATCCAGGTATTTACCTTCCATATCTACTAGGCTATATTGAATATAATGATTTAAAGGAAGAGGCAAAGGATACATTGGATGACAACTTTGATATTGTGGCCTTCCACAAATTCATCTTAGACCTGGGTCCTTGCCAGTTAGAGATTCTTAATGACAGATTCAATCAATGGTTAGAAGAACAAAATTAAATTTGGAGTGTGAACTATGAATAATATAGTATTGGGTGAAGATTTTTTCTCAGGAGTTGCCAGCGAAAATGGTGAACTCATACAACAAAAAAACAAATTTGAAGATATCATGGTTTGGTATCGATGTGCCATCCGGGAGGTTCGCACAAAACTTGAAGTTTTAAATGACGAGTATCAAAATAACCACGACCGTAATCCAATTGACAACATAAAGGCTAGAATTAAGACGCCTATGAGCATCTATGAAAAGCTTATCCGTAGGAATTTCCCGGTGACCTTAGACAGCATTTTATTTAAAATGCATGACGTTGCAGGTATCCGTGTAATCTGTCCTTTCTTAGATGACATTTACACCGTTGCTGATGCTCTTATTGCTCAAGATGACATACATCTTATACAGTTAAAGGATTACATTAAAGAACCAAAGCCAAATGGATACCGAAGCCTCCACTTGGTTGTAGAAGTTCCTATCTTTCTATCTACCGGCAAAAAACTTATGAAGGTAGAAGTTCAGATAAGAACCATTGCCATGAATTTCTGGGCAAGCTTGGAACACCAGATTCACTACAAAAAAGATCAAGAGGATGTTGAAGATGTGGTTGCACAACTTACAGAATGTGCCAATATCATTTCCCAGACAGATGCTAAAATGCAGGAAATCCGCCTGCAACTTGAAGCAGAAGGCAAACTTAGAATGGACTAGTACTAAAACAGCAGCTAGATAATCTAGCTGCTGTTCTTTGTAAATCTTTATTATTCCCTTCGTTTACATTACATTTTCAATAATCCAATCGTGCATATCCTGGTAGACTTTTTCTTCACATGTGTCATTTATAATCTCGTGTCTGCAACCCTCATACAATACCATACTACAATTATCAATTCCATAACTTTGGAATTCCTCTAGAAGTTCTTTAACTCCTTCTCCAAAGTTACCCAATGGATCCTCACTTCCATTCATTATATATATTTTTGCATCTTTAGGCATTCTTTCAAGATTATTCTTATCTTCAATAAATACCAGTGTTTCCGCAAGTGCCTCATATCCATTAAGGGTATATGGGAATCCACACTTTGGATCTTCATCATATTCCTTTACTCTATCCTCCATGCTACTTATCCATGAATTAGGGCTTGAAGGATTCTTAATTCCTCTATTGAAACTTTTATACATTACCTTTCCGATTCCCACAGGTATATGTCTGTCTCCTCTTGTTTTTATAAGGGAATGCACCATACCATAAATGGCCATTGCTCTATTATAAGGAATTCTTCCTGATCCTGTTAAAATAAGTCCATCTAACTCTTTACCAAATTCCATAAGATATCTTCTTGCCATAAATGAACCCATGCTGTGTCCATACAAAACATATGGAATGCCCGGATAGTGTTTCTTTACAACCTTCGTTATATAATGAAGATCTCTAACTACGTATGCACTTGATGTTGTGGCATTTTTCATAGCTCCCTTTAAACCCTTTATCGGGATTGAAAAATATCCTAAATCGTCTTCTGATTCCACCGATTGTCCATTACCCATCATGTCATTTCCTACTACCAAAAATCCTTTAGAAGCCATATATCTGGCGAATCTATCATATCTTTCAATATATTCTGACATTCCATGGGCAATCTGAATTACTCCAGTTGGATCTCCATTTGGTTTCCATACCTTTACATGAATTGGTGTATATCCATTTCTTGATGTCGTGGTATAATCTGTTACTCTAATGTCCTCAATAAAATCTGCCATTACTACCTCCTACACATTACTCTTAACCCTGCTTACTGCATTTTTCCAACCTTCTATAAGTTCTTCTCTTTTATTTTTATCTATAGTTGCTGTAAATACTTTATCCTTTTGCCAGTTCTTCTTAATCTCTTCCAAATCCTTGTAATATCCTGTGGCCAGTCCTGCTAAATATGCTGCACCCAGAGCTGTGGTTTCAATAACTTTCGGTCTGATTATCTCTGCTCCCATAATATCTGCCTGAAATTGTAAAAGAAAATCATTGGAACTGGCACCGCCATCCACTCTAAGGGAAGTTATATCAACTTCTGAGTCTTCCTCCATAGCCGTTAACACATCCTGTGTCTGATATGCCAAAGACTCCAAGGTTGCTCTTACTATATGCGCTTTATTAGAACCTCTAGATAAACCAAGAATAGCACCTCTTGCATATGCATCCCAATATGGTGCTCCAAGACCTGTAAATGCAGGAACTACATACACGCCATTACTATCCTCTACGGATTTTGCAATTTCTTCAGTTTGAGCTGCATTTTCTATTATCAAAAGCTCATCACGAAGCCATTTTATAGCTGCTCCTGCTACAAATACGCTTCCCTCTAAGGCATATTTTACCTTATTATCTATTCCAATTGCAATAGTTGTAAGAAGCCCATTTTGGGAAGTAACGGCCTTATCTCCTGTATTCATAAGTAGAAAGCACCCTGTTCCATAGGTGTTCTTTCCCTGTCCCTTTTCAAAACAACACTGACCAAATAAAGCAGCCTGTTGATCTCCTGCCACACCTGCTATTCTAATCTTGCTACCTAACACCTTTTTATCCGTATAGCCATATATTTCTGAAGAATTTCTAACCTGTGGAAGAATACTTTCAGGAATGTTAAACAACTCCAAAAGCTCCTTATCCCACTGTAAAGTGTGGATATTAAACAGCATTGTTCTCGCCGCATTGGTGTAATCTGTGGCAAATACTTCACCACCTGTAAGTTTATAAATAAGCCAGCAATCCACAGTTCCAAACATCAATTGACCATTCTGTGCCTTCTCTCTGGCTCCCTCCACATTATCAAGAATCCATGCAATCTTTGTAGCTGAAAAATATGGATCTAAAATAAGTCCTGTCTTTTCCCTGATTTTATCCACAATCTCCGGCTTATCTGCCTTTAATTTATCCACATATTCAGCTGTTCTTCTACATTGCCACACAATAGCATTAAATATAGGCTCCCCAGTCTCTCTATCCCAGATAATTGTAGTCTCTCTTTGATTAGTAATTCCAATGGAATTAATACTATCCGCGCTGATATTTTTCATAGCCATGGCTTCCACCATAACCGCTAGCTCTGAAGACCAGATTTCATTAGGATTCTGCTCAACCCATCCACTCTTAGGAAAATACTGCGTAAATTCCTTTTGTGCCAAGGATACAATATTGCCCTTTTTATCAAAAATAATACATCTGGAACTGGTTGTTCCCTGATCAATTGCCATTATATACATTATTCCAACCTCCATTTATCTCCATTAAAATCCTTCCTGTCAATCCACCATTGAAACATCAATCCCGTAAAGGTAAGAATTATAAAAACCCAGGTGGATTTGTATACAGAACCAATAAGTACCGCTCCAAATAACGCCGTTAGTACATATAAGCTATATTCAGTGAAAAAATAGCTATTATAAATCCGACACACCAAAATGCAATTGCCACCGGTAGATTTGGAAATACAAACCAACTAAATATTCCACATATTATTCCACTAAGCATATACACATTTAGTTTTTTAAACTGAAATACCAACACTGAAAAGATTGCCCCTATCATGGTAAATGCCATGGCCTTATCTGCAAAATTCCATCCACTTCCCGCATATTTACAAATGTCAATGGCAACACTCATGGACACAAGCATAGCCAAGGCAACCCTGTATATCTTAAATCCAAAGAAACAAAATATAAGACTTATAAACAATATACACACTGGAATAAATTCATTTAGATTGGATATTCTATTTTCAAGGTTCGTCAGACAAAAAAAGTCCCTCAAAAAATCAAATGCCATATCGTACATACCAATACCTCTTAAGTTTCACCTTTTCCTGAACACGCTACATATCCATAAATACACACCTTTTCCCCAATCTTCATATCCTCTCTGCATATAACAGAACTAATTACACCTTCCTGTCCTGCCACACACTCTCTGTGAATATCAATATTTCCGTAGGTAAAAATGTTTCCTAACACTACCGCACCTTCCTGCATAATAATATTTTTCTTAGCAAACACATTTCCGGTAACCACGCTATTTTTACCCAGAATAACTTCACCTTCAGAAGAAATATTTCCATAAATCTTTTCGCCAACTCCAATTGTTACACTTTTTCTATATATAAAATCCTGTGGCTGTACTTCTTCATCCAACCCCAATTCTCCCGGATTCTTATATGTACTATTGTCAGAATTAAAGGTCATAATTCTTCTACCGTACAGTCTTTTAAATCTGCAATTATAACCTAATTTCATATCCCCTTCCGTACTGGCACAAATCCCTAGATTGCAACCATCCTCACATATCATCCCTAACCTGGCATCCACCCATCTTTCCACAATGGTACTGTTGCCAAGAGATATTTTTCCATCTGAGTATGCCGCTCTGAACACAATATCTCTACAATTAGACAAATCCAAATTTCCGGTGGTATAAATCTCTTTCTTAAATTGCTTTATGTTCTTAGGCACCACAAAATCCTCTTGTTTGATTACTAACTTCTCCACAACCTCAGGATAACTGTCATCCTCATGCTCACCTTCAATGTTTTCCTTTCTGGTAAGCTGTATGGTATTATCCATAAGTCTTGGAAGCTCCCTTTCAATCATCTCAGCAAATCTCTTGCCAAAATATCTGGGATCTTTTTTTTCATCTATCACAAGATTTATCTCGGATTCCCTGCTATTTCTATACCTGTCTGTCGCCACAACCCAGGGTATGCATATTAATATCATAATAATTACGGAAATGCTTATAATATAAATCATACCTTTATCACTTTCCTAAAAAACTCCGCCACCACATCTCTAATTCCCATGGCTGTATACCAACTTGTAAAAATTATATAAAAAATTCCAAAGGACCACATTATGTTTTCACCTTTTACCCCATCTAAAATCTGCCCGGCAAATATCTGAATAAATGAATTACTTTTCGCAAATCCACAATAAAATCCATACACAATAAAAATCATTACAAAGGCAATCTCCCCTAATCTTCCAGTAAGAATCAAGGAAAGAATCATTAAAAATCCAAAGAAACTAAGTATCGGCATTATATATTCAACTACCTGAAGAACATTACATATCTTATTCCTAAAATTTATTTTCCTGGAAAACAAAATACTTCCCAATAATTGAAAGAAACTTCCTCCAACTAAAAACGCCTCCTGTTTTATATCTTCTTCCCATTCCTTTGAATTCTCGTAAACACTTCCGTAGCTTTCACAATAATTGTCATATACCTGGGAATAACCTGCCGTTATAAGCTTATATTTTAGACAAATATCATTGTTAATATATTCTGTGGTAAAACCCCCAGCCTTTTTTAAAATATCCTTCCTATATCCGGTAATACCTTTTGCCATAACGCAATTAATCTCCAGATTAAAACTACCCTGCATAATACATTGATACAACCCGGACAAATAAATACTTAAAAATCTGGTTAAGACATTTCTATTACTGTTATTTGCAATAATCCTTGTATTAACAAAACCAACAGAAGGATTCTCAAAGGCATTGGCAATCCTTTCAAAAACATTACTTGCCGGTATAATCTTGCAATCCATAACCACAATAATATCGCCCTTTGCCATATTAACAGCAGCATTAGAAGCCTTAACTCCTTTTAAATCAGAACTTGTGCAATGAAGGGGTTTAATAAATTTATACTTGTCCCTATAATTATCCAGAATCTCTCCGGTACCATCTGTAGAACCATAATCAATGGGAATAATTTCCAAATCAATTTTATCACTATCAATTTCCAAAATACGTTCAATACATTGACTAACAAAAGCACTTTCATTTTTCATGGGAATAAGCACTGAAATCCTTCTTATTTTGGAAGAAACAATATCACCATAAAACTCTCTCTGCTTTCCTTTAACTCTGCTATAGTAAATACACATATTTAAAATTCCATACATAATAGAAAGTACTAAAAGGATGATCAGGTATGTCTTCATAATGATTAACACTTATAAACATCCTCCCTTCCAATTACGCTGTCTGCATAAGATCCAATAAAAGCCGAAAGCCATAATATATTAGGCAGAGTTCCTATGTATAAAAATAAAATACCCCCATAAAGAATGGAACATTTTTCTGTGATTCCCAAAATCATAGCGTATTTAAAAACAGAAAAACAAATGGTTATGGAAAATATTCCTGCAAAATAAAGAATCCTCTTTGAAATAACTCCAGGCATTACATATAAAATCAAGCCACACATAATTAAGGTAAATATCCATATACCCATTTCCTGAAGCATCAGAATCTTTGATAAATATTCACTTGTCATAACTGAATAATCAACTGAAAAGAAAAAGAACACACATATAATGATGTGCAATGCCAAACATGAACATATAGATATTCTTATCGTGACATTTCTTAAATATTTTTTTATTATAAAAAATAACAAAATGGATAAAACAATGTTTATGCAAATATATGGAAAGCTAGGAAGATTTGTTGGAATAGAAATATATTTATATTTTATAAAAAATATTTTATCTTGAATAACATGTATATCTTTACGATTGATAATTGGCTTCAACAACAAGATTGCAATATTACATACAACGCCAGTAATCTCCTTCATAAAAATACACAAACACAGAACAAGAACAGCTCCGGCATATAACACACCCGACCTGTTTCCCTTTAAATATCTATAGGCTCTCGGATAACTAGAAAAATACCTCTCTCTCATAACACACCATCCAGATAATAATTTCAATTTTACGGTACAGCCTCATTATTACTTTAATTATTTTCTTTTAAGTGTTACGTATTTACTCCTAATTAACTTATACAAATCCAAACCTTCGATTTGTCCATAATTTTGAACGAGCATTGTATATAATTCCTCTTTTCTAGTAGACTTTCCAATAAAATCAACTAGAACAGGAACATAATTCTCGTTATATTTCCCCGCAATTATGTCTTTAACATCATCATCAATATTAAGTTTTGCTTCCGCCACAAATACTTTTTTCTGTGATATAGGATTTTGTTTCTTTTGATTCTGCTTCTTAGGTTTTGTCTGTTTCTCAGTCTTTACCTGGTTCTCAGACTTTGTCTGCTTTTCAGGCTTTGTCTCTGGCTCAGCCTTTTTTTCTGGCTCAGCCTTTTTCTTAACAGTATATTTTTCCGAGAATCTACCAGTCATTCCATCATCATAATCCTTTGCCTGCCATCTCTCATGGGCAGATGCCTCAATACTTCTACTCATAGAGATTTTTGCACTGCAAAGGTCTGGGTTCTCTTCCCAAAAACTAGTAGCACACAAGAAACCTTTATCTTTGCTAATAATCACAATATCTGAGTATATTTTTTCCATTACCAAATATCCCAAATATGTAGATAACTGAAAATCCAGGGAGTTTCTTCCCCCACGCTGAATCTTAAAAATATCAACTTCAGCCTTACTTACCATTAGAAGGTCGTGAACCTCAAAAGTAATACTGTTAGCATTATTGCTATAAAATATTACAACCTTGTCCGATTCCTCTAAATTCTCAACTCCCAGGAGACCTTCCGATCTCACATTTTCAAAATCCACTAAATAAATTGTCATATATCCTCCATACTTCTAAACGAGGATATTCTGTACCGTAAAATTGATATTTAAATTATATCATAAAATAGTAATATTGTATGTTATAATAATGCTTGAACTTATAAATTTAGATGCATTTTGCATCTGGTAGAAAGGAGATTCTTTATGAAAAAGTACATCGCTGAATTTATTGGCACTTTTATCCTTGTAACTCTTGGATGCGGAACAGCTATGTTAGTTGGTTGTGACGCAAAAGATGGCTGCGGCTACCTCTTAACAGCCCTTGCATTTGGTCTTGCTATCGTAGCAATGGCTTATGGAGTTGGAAACATTTCCGGAGGACATGTTAACCCAGCAGTTTCCCTTGGAGTTCTCATAAGTGGCGGTATCACCGTAACAGATTTTATAGGTTACGTTGTTGCTCAATGTCTTGGTGCACTTGCAGGCTCAGGCTTACTTGCACTTATCTTCAACCTTGGAGATGTAAAAGACATGACTGGTGGATATGGAACAAATGGCTTAGCCGGAGTTGGAGACAATGCAGTAGCTGGTCTTTTAGTAGAAATTGTTCTCACATTCATCTTCCTTCTAGCAATTCTTGGTGTAACATCTAAAAAACAGACTCATGGTTCATTTGGCGGCCTCATTATAGGTCACACCCTTGTAGTTGTTCACATTTTAGGAATTGGCCTTACAGGAACAAGTGTTAACCCAGCAAGAAGTCTTGGACCAGCTATAGTAGCAGCCATTGATGGAAACACAACACCAATAGCATGTATATGGGTATTTATCATAGGACCATTGATAGGAGCAGCTCTTGCAGCACTATTATATAAATTCCTTGAAAGCCCGGACAAAGCTGAATAATATGACTTACAAATAAGCATAGAATTCTTTGACTCCATAAATATCTTCTCTTGATATTTATGGAGTCATTTCATTTAAAATAAAATTTGCTATTTATAAAAAAAGTACTGGCCTTTTTATTTATATTATGTTAATATACTACTTGCGTTGAAAAACAAGCGCTTCTAGCTCAGTTGGTAGAGCACCTGACTCTTAATCAGGGTGTCCAGGGTTCGAACCCCTGGAGGCGCACTAAAAAAACTAAGTTAACAAAAGTTAACTTAGTTTTTTATTTTATTGAGTTTTATCTATACAGGCAAAAAGACGCTTTTTAGCCATTTCTTCATAAACGGTACCTTTCTTACCATAATTTGCAAAAGGCCATATAGAAATGCCTCCTCTAGGCTTAAATTGTCCTTTTACTTCAATATATTTAGGATCCATAAGTTTTACTAAATCCTTCATGATTATATTGCAGCAATCCTCATGAAAATCTCCATGATTTCTAAAACTAAATAAATATAGCTTAAGAGATTTAGATTCAACTAAATATTTATCTGGAATATAATTAATTATAATCTCTGCAAAATCAGGCTGACCTGTCTTAGGACACAAAGATGTGAATTCCGGACAATTGAGAGTTACCATATAATCATTTTCAGGATGCTTATTAGGAAACATCTCTAGCACATCAGGATCATAGTCATAGGTATACTTTGTGTTCTGATTACCCAATAAAGAAACACCTTTTAATTCATCTTCACTTCTACTCATATTAATCCTCCATTGTTTGTATTTTAATATAAAAAAAAAGCCATATCGAAAGGATATGACTGATTATAAAAGTGAGACACGGGGGATTCGAACCCCCGACAACTTGATTAAAAGTCAAGTGCTCTACCAACTGAGCTAGTATCCCATCACCTATAAAAATAGGTAGTGCCCAGAACCGGAATCGAACCAGTGACACGTGGATTTTCAGTCCACTGCTCTACCAACTGAGCTATCTGGGCATCTCGTTTGAAAATCAAACTAATTGCGGGGGCAGGATTTGAACCTACGACCTTCGGGTTATGAGCCCGACGAGCTTCCAGACTGCTCCACCCCGCGATATTATACTTATTAGATTAAATCTAAATGGGTGGAGGTGGATTCGAACCACCGAAGCAAGTTGCAGCAGATTTACAGTCTGTCCCCTT
>JAEIGA010004135.1_pt1 | contig 22468 bp, 22 predicted proteins | sample 9270691 | NCBI WGS metagenome assembly JAEIGA01 (sample SAMN17057246, study PRJNA624740) | gut metagenome | biome: biome; isolation source: fecal sample | host: Bos grunniens | place: China: Xizang | collected 2019 | reverse complement strand
TCTTCTACGAATACCAGACGTTTTGTTTGTATGTAATCGTATTCGGGGCGGTTGAGTGTAGTACCGTCAGCCGAAGTCGCTGTCGGATAAGTATCAAAAGACAATTCTGAAATATCTTTAAATCTCAGATTGAAATGACGATTTTCTGGGTATAGCGAAAATAACTCTTTACCGTCCGGGTTGTGGAGGTAGAAATTGACGTCTTCCAGATTGTGATAATAGTCAAATTTAAAGTTCATAATACCTCCTTGTTAGAATCCGAGCTTTTGATAGCGCGGCAATCGGATCTTTACAGAACCGTTACCAGTAATACTTAATTCATTTTCTCCGCTTCGCAAGCGTAGCCAGTTTTTGCTTGTAAAATTACTCAAGGAAACGCTATGCAGAGTATCGTTACTGGTAATTGTTTTTAGCTCATTATCAACGCGGACTCCTTTTGCATTAGTCCCGCATCCAGTAAAAGCAAATGGTCGGTTTGAATCGTCCGTCTCATTTACGATAGTAATGCCGTCTCCCGTAAACTCCACAATAGGATATATATATTCATCTACTATATCCGTATGAATGTTGATCGTCAGCGACATGGCTGGGCCGGATGTTTCGAACATCGATACACTGTAGGGTGAGTCAAAAGCAGCCGTGAGCTTAAATCCACAACAACGATTATCAATATAGATTGATTCCGCATTCGTAAACACACAACGATAGCTAGTTCCGAGAGGCGATGTGGTCTGCCTAAATCTCAGTTCTTTAAAACTGTCTGAGCTCATCAGCCAAGAGAGCACCTCTGTGCGTCGATTTAGATCAATCTCTCCATTGGTGCTGAACACCGTAAAAGTGTGCTGAGGGGCATTAACGTATTCGATACCGTTATGTAAAAAATGACTGCTTGTAGGAGGTCTGGTTGTATAAAGCGTTGGGGACAGCGCTGTGATATTTTTTACTGCCGCATCATCAATATCCGCTATCATTAGATTGTAAGTCTCGGATTTTATGTCATCGTATGTAAAATAAGTTGCATTTAACATTTATAGTATCTCCTTTAAAATCCGTGTGCTACGTAGACCGGTGCTTGAAAATCAAACTCAACGTCCTCATCAACCTTCTTCGTGTTTAACGTATTGATTCCGTGCTTTAATCTAAGCCACTGCCTACCGTCTTCTGAAATATTGCCAATAGACGCTGAACCAGCTGTGGTGCTGATTGTTTTTGTTTGGCAGTTAATCTTAATTTCTGATGTACCGCCGCAGTTTAAAATTTCAAATTTGCGGTCGCCGTCCGAGGTATTTATGATTGTGAGTCCATTCCCGGTCAGATAAATTACGGGGCATACAAACCCGTATTTAATATCGCTGTCGTTAGTCCATCTGATACGATGTGCGAGACCAGCTTCGTCTGTTTGCGTTATTGTGAAACCGCCGTCCTCCCGCATGTCGACCATCTCGTAACTAACGGCGCCGCTGTCCGCGTCTGTAACTTTTTTATATAACATAGCATACGGAGAGTCGAAAACCACCGTAAACTTAAAACCGTAGCATCTGTTCTGAATGTAAATGGTTTCAGCGTTTGTAAACACAGCGTTATATGCCGGATAGCATTCTGTTAACGCGTGATATGTGTACTTATCGGCGTCGCCAACCAGTATTAACGTTTTGAAAGCGTTACGACCGACCAGCCATCTGAGTATCGCGCGTCGATCGCTGTCGGTAATCCCGCCCGGTGTGTCGCATAATACAGTAAACTGATGTTCCGGCATTCTATCGTAGGTAACCCCTTCGTGGAAGTGTCTATTTATGCGGCTCGGTTTTCGTGTACGCAAAGTAGCGGAGAGTGCTGTGACTTCTTTCACCGTTGCTGCATCAATTTCTACTATTTGCAAGTTGTACGTTTCCGAACTGATGCCGTCGAAAATAAAATGTGATGCACCTTGCATATACATCTCTCCTTTTTCAAATTATTAAAGAGCGAGCAGCTATTTAACCGCTCGCTCAAGATATTTAGTTAAGCGCTTTAACTCTGTGTTTAAATCCAGTTCTGCTCATACCACTGTCGAGCTTTCGTTCAATCTCTTTAACAGCTCGATCGACCGCACTCTGGAACTGGGGCAGAGTATCTTCGGTAATATTTCCGCATTGAATGTTAACCAGCGGGGAATTGATTTGAGTCCCGCCATAGCTAGCGATAGCTGGGAGGGTATTTTCGACGAGATTTCTCATCATTGCCGGAGTTGAGACAAACTCTCCCTTGAGCAGTTTTGCGAACTCTTCGTTAGATTCGAGTCCGCCTACAAATCCGCCCGAATGATAAAGACTGTAAGTGGTCTCTCTGTCGAGTGCGGATTTCTTGCCGCCACCGCCAAGTCCGCCACCTGAAGTCACAGGAACTTTGCCGGTGGATGGAGTTGTTGGCTGCGGATTTAAAATTACTTCGGGATCTTCTTCGCCGTTAAGCGCCCGGGTAATCCTACTGATTTGCTGCTCAATAAAAGCCTTAAATTCGTCGGCTTGAGCGTCAAGGTCACTGGTGATGACGTCTATCGCATGTTCGAGAGTGAAATCGTCTAGGTCTGAATTGGCTTCGTCGAGTTCTGCTTGAAGTTCGCGAGCTCGAGCTTGTCCTGCGGCTGATGTATCAAGTCTTGCAAGGGCGAGTTTGGCGCTAAGCGTAGATACGTTTTCCTGCTTCTTCGCTAGTTCCTCTTCGTACTCAAGCTCCTTTTTGTAGGTCTCAAGTAACTCTTTACGCAAGTCGATAAGTTTTTCGTAGCTGTCAAGAATGCCCTCGAGTTCTTCTTTGGTTTGGGTGAGCTGTTTGGTCGTGTCGTCGTTTCCGCCGCCTGAGCCGTTGTCAGAGTCTTCATTATTTAAGCTGTCGTACTGTGCTTTTGCCTCAATGTATCTGTCATAAATATCTTGATAGTCGGACAGATACTCCTCTACGGTATCATATAATTTGTTGTTCTCAAGCCGGATGACCGGATCGTTTCCAGCATCGTATGTCATATGAGACTTCATTGCTTTAAGTGCTTCATACTGTGCGACAAAATCATCCATGTTGTCAAACTCGGTTTGAATGCCGTCATAAAGAGCGCCTTGAACACCTCCTTTGACCCATGTTAATACATCGTACGAAGTATTATTTCTCGACCATGTTGTCGAAACACCGTTCGCATTCAAGCGATTTATGTTCGTGGTCGACAACGCATACGCCTTATTTCCGACAGGAGTTAACCCTAACCAATCAGATATAGCACCTTCGGGGGCAAGGTAGTTATATGCGTTCTGTTTTATCAACGCGTTTTGTGCGTCTTTCATTGCATCTTCTGCTTTACCCTTAGCAATTTCGCGTTGTTTACGTTCGATCTCCCTTAATTTAATTAGCTGATCATCATATTTGCCGTTAATTAAATCCAGTCCTACTGCTTCATTACCGACCAGTTTAGTGATGTCCTCTTGGATCTCTAATAGTCTTTGTGCGGCTTCAGGATCGTATGCGCCTTCGGCATTATCAGCCAACTCGGAAAATTCATCCGTAAGTTCACGCACTTCATCCGCGATTTGTTTGTGTTGTGATGACGTGCTTATATTTTCTTGCAGGGAATCCATGTGAGCGGCAATGGCTTTGTCCACTTCTTCCTGCGCTTTGTTCATCACAAATAATACCGCACCTAGCACGACCATAAGAGCACCGAATTTTAGCTGCGCCAAAGCGGCTTCGTTGCCTGCTAGTTTGGTTGCGTTGCCAAGCTGGGTAAAGCCGTTAATAAATCTTCCTAGAGCTTTTGTCCATTGCTCATATTTTAGCATTCCGAGAGTGGTTACGACACCCCAAAGAATTGTTGGCAACCCTCCAATATCATCAACTAGCTCTGCTATTTCTGTTAGCCCCTTGACAAAACCCGTCAGCAGCTCTACGCATTGAGACAGTAAGTCTCCGTCGAGTAACGTGATAGAGAATTCTTCCCAAGCCGCGGTCAAGGCATTGAGCTTACCTTCGATGCTATTTGTATATATCTCAAACTTCTCTCTGGCGGTTCCACCAGAATATAAAGCGGTATTAGCGTATTCAACAGCTTTTCCGTAGTTTTCCATCAGCACTATGAACTTTTCTTGCTGCTTAGTTCCGGCCATAGCAGTTGCAATAGCTCGCTGCGTTACCTCATCGTAAGACGTCCAACGCCTTCCGACGTCATCGAGAATGTCAGCAAAGTCTCTAAATTCGTTTTTCGAATCTCTAACCGCAACTTTATTTTTTGTTAGAACCTTTTCAACATCATTAAGACTTTCACCGGTTTCATCGTCTACATATTTTCCCGCCTTGACATTACCCATGCGAGCAAATAAGCTTTTGTAGAAAACACCGACGCTTTCGGCTCCGTCTTGTGTAACCTCTGAAACGGTAGCGATATATCCGATTAATTTTTCCATCGGAATCCCAGCTAAGCGAGCACTCGCTGCAGTTTCGGCCATTGCCGTTGCCATATCACCAGCACTTGTCGCGGCTATCATATCAACCGAAGTTAATTTATCAACAATACCTATTGACTCTTCGACCGTTACATTATATCCTTTCATGGCGCTTGTTAAGGCTCTAGACGCCTCTTCGGATTCAATTTGTCCGAGCTTAGACAGCATCATACTGTTAGCTACCAAAGTGTTTGCTTCATTAGCTTCATATCCCTGTCTTAGCCAAGTGTCCGCACTGGCCGCAACCTCGGTCGCAGTCGCACCCATAGCTTGACCTAACTTTGCATACTCCACGACTAAGCCCCGTGTCTCTTCGCGAGTTTTGCCACTAGCTATACTTAAATCCGTCATAGCTTTATCGAGGTTGACTACATTCTGATATACGTCATGTACGGCTTTAGATAATGTGCCTGTGATTAATCCGGCTAGCGCCGTTTTGATGTGTCCGCTGAAGGTCTTAGCAAATTTCTGTCCCCAAGTCTCAACGTCAGCACCAGATTGACGTACCTGAGCATTAAATTCACCGAATTTGGTTTTAAGTTCCTCAAGCTGTTCGGGTGCGCCGTTTGCGGTTAGCTTTAGAAGGTCGTCAGCGAGCTTCTTCGATGCATCGTCTTTTGAGATGGTGTCGTACACACGCAAGATGCTTGCTCGAACATTTGAAGCATACTTGTCCCACTGACGACTGGCGGATAGCGTATTCTTTGATAAAGCCACACGCATTTCGTCTGTTGTGGCACTAAAACTTTTTGTATCCGCCACAGCGTTTTTCATCGACTGACGTAAACGACTATAATACTCATTTGCTTCGTCGCCGCCGGTGCGATAGCCAGTTTTTCTGGCTCTATCAAACGCGATATAAGCCTTTTCTGCTTGCTTAAGAGAAGCAGTGTGTTTGTTAGTTTCAGTAGTGGCTTTCTTCGTTGCTTCGGCGGCCTCTTTCGAACTTACTCCCAGCTCGACCTTCATACCACCGCCCTTATTTAAAGCGGCTACAATGTCATCAAGTTCTTTCTTGATTCTCTTACCGGAGGCTCCACTAATACTACCGCCGCCTTCGACACCAAACAGTATCCCAAGCGCGTTTTTCATATTACTTGCCATGTCTTGACCTCCTTATAAATATGTTTTATCTAGCGTTATTTGGCATACTCCGCCATAACGCGCGTTAAGTTTATCTACACAATCCCTCAAAAACGTATCCGATTCTCGACGCATTTTAGCGTGAGTATATACGGTCTCTCCACCGCTTTTATCCCAGTATCCAGTCGGGCCTCTACGCAAATTGTAGCCGTGAGTAAACAGCGCAAGAATATCATTCACGCCCTCGCCTTGCTGAATACTGCCGGTTCTCGTCTGATAATACAGCGATTGACGCCTTAAGGCTTCAGGGTCAATTCTGAGATAAGCATATATCTGTCCTTCTTTTTCGCGATAGTTTCCTACCACCGCAGAATTGCCACGGAAAGAGGGAATTTTGTCACGAATTGCCGCCAAAAAAGTTTCGCGGATATCGTTCAAGATTTTGCCTAGGTCGGACTTCTCAATCACGACCTTTAGATTGTTTCCTTGTAAAAAAGAAGCTCCTTCAGCAGAATAAAGGAACTCCTTGAGTTTTTTCATTATGTATTCTTCGGAAATCATTTGCACCTCCCGCAGAATTAGGGAATTATCTCCCACTCCTGCATTTCAGTCCAAATTCTATCCACAAACGAATTACCACCCATTGCTTTATACGCTTCGTATAGCATCGCCACGTTTTGAAATTCAAAAGAATGCAAACGACGTCTCTCGCGATTGGCGTAATAAATTCGTGTTATTTCGCTACGTAATAGACATTTTACTGACTCGTGTTCGGTAGCCGCCTCTTGGGCTTCTTTTTGCTGACGCTCTTTAATCCCAAATAGCCAGTATCTTACCGGCTTGAACATTAGTGCGATCAGCGTAAATAAAGATAACGTGCCTTGTATGCATAGCACAATTGTAGCAATATTCATAGGTTCTCCTTCGCGGCTACCATACGGTAACCGATATTATTCTGCGGCTACGCTATCAGCGGTGCCGGTCTTTAAAAGTTTTTGTATATCATCCTTGAATTCCGGCATAGTTTCAGACAATGTTTGTACGATTTCGTCAAGGCTGGTGTTTTCCGTCTTCGTTTTGATTGCGCTGAGTAAACCGCCAAAATTGTCTATAATCCGATCGAACTTAGTTGACTTTGCGCTACGTTCCTTGCGGTACTCGATACCTTTACGAACGGCGTCGTGTATCTCGTGGAAAATATAGGTGGGAATTCTATTCCAAATCTCGTCGCCGATGTTGGTGTGATGCAAGAATTTCCACACCTCTTCAGTATCAGAGGACAGCTCGATATTTGTAAAATAAGCCACCGCATTATAATCGAAAGCGAATTTCTCGAATTCGGGCGAGTAAACATCAACACCGTCATCGCCCTCCATAAAACACATATCTATCGTATCGTTGACGAATGCTATATGGTCTTTAATAGACAGGCAGGGAAGTACTGCGATATCGAACGCGTTTTCGTCCTCGCCGATTCTTATAGTTGCAATTTCCGGCTTGCAGCCAATAGTCTCGAAGACCCTTTTTGATGAAATCTTTGCAGGTTTTGTTTTAGTCTTTGATCTTGCCATAATATCCTTTTACTCCTTGCTGCCGTTGCAGCTTTGAAATTTTGCGCACTGGTTATCTTTAATTTCGGTTTGAATTTTGCCGACCAGTGCTCCTCGTAAAATACTACAATTTCGCTTATAGCGTTTGCATGCGACGCAGCGGCTTTCGAATTCAGCCAACTGAGATGCGTCTTTAAAAACACCTATGTAGTCTACGGGGTGTATGCACAGTTCTACGCGCGGATTATCAGCGTCGTAATAAATGGCTTGAACTCGCTCACAAACGACGTTGTCATCCTTCCAAATAGAATTCGATTCTGTTATTGCGTCGAGCATAACTTTGAAATAATTGTTTGCGTCCATATCAGAACGCGGAAAATAAAATGTAGCGTCAACATAATAGTGACGCGGGTTTTCAATATCAGTTTCCCAGCCCTGTTTTTTAACCTCGTCGCGAACATATGATGAAAAATCGCGCTTAAATCTCTTTGCTTCATTAGTTGTGTAACTAACAGCTAAGGGTTTTCCTTTTTGCATAATGCCTCGATACGATAAATAGTGGTTAACCGACGGTGGGATTGGGCAAGTTAAAAATAGTTGTTTTTGCATGATAGTAAAATAGAGGGCTGCGCTTTGTTAAGCAGCAGCCCATAACTTATTAGTGATGTTAGTTCTTAGTCCATGCGGCCTCGAGCGTCATGCTGTTGGTTACGGTACTAGTAGAGAAGTCCCACTCTGTGCCGTTATGATACCAGCCGTCCAGTGTGTATCCGTCCTTCGAGCAAGTGGGCTGTGTAAGCTTTGCTCCGGACGCTACGTTGATTGAAGCAACCGCAGTACCGCCGTTAGTGTCGAACATAACTGTTAGGTTGTTGCCCCCCCAGTGGCTTTTTTAATAGTAACTACGTTACCGTCAGCATCTGCGAGAACGTCGAATTCTACGTCTACGCTCGTGGGGTCTCCGGTACCGCTATAGCTGATGTTAAGAGCGCGCTTCGGACATACCTTGTGGAAGGTCATAGTCTCGGAATAAGTAACTCCTTTTGCGTCCTGCCATACAGTCGTGGCCGAAATTGTGAAATACTCAGGACAAGCGGAAGCGGCGTCGTTCTTGAATATAACATCACCTTCGTCATCTATCGACGCAGGGTCGTCAGCGCCCGACATAAGCGCAAGAAGCTGGGTGGTCATTATCTGTGTAGAGATCTTGAAGGTTCCCTCGAGAGCGTTATTGAAAGCAATTTTGTTGCTGTGATCTTTTCCGCCGGTAGCCCAAACTCTATCGCCGCCGATATTCACATCGCATACATTCGCGAAATTGATAATTAAGCCGGGGTCAGCCGCAGCGTCGAACTTCTTGATCGTGATATCCAAGCCATATCTATTTGAAAATTGAATAGGTGTAGACATGTTATTTCTCCTTTAAATTTTGTTGAGAATAGGTTTGAGCCAATCCTCGAACTTAAACTTTTCACCGCCGTGATTACTGAATATTTTTTCGCTGAGATTCGCGCTGCGCAAGTATCCAATTTGGAAGAACGAATCGTAGAGCTGAAACACCGTCAGGTCGTAAATATTCAGTAAGTTATAGCTGGGGTGAACAGCGCATAACTTTGAGATGATATTGCAGAGATGATACTCTGGCTCATCCTTTGATGGCGCCCTTTTGCTTTGTTCTGCGAGATGTTTTTGAACTCTCTCCCAGAGTGCTTTAGATTCTTCGCTCGAATGCTGAACCGGCTCGTCCGAATCGTTAAGCCCAATAAAGTTGAGCTTAAGAATCTGCTTACGAACATCGTCATAATTCTTGCGGTTGATTACGCCAACAACGACCTCGCGTTCTTGGTATTCGGCAGTTATAATAAAACTCCTCTTTGATTGATCCCAAGAAACGTTTTCAACAATAAAAAAAGAGAGCACTGCCTGACACAGTTCTCTCGTTTGCGTTAGAAGTGTAGAAACATCAAACGCGTTTAGTTTTTCGTTATTGAGCTTTTCAGCTCCTTTGAACTTTGAAAGGGAATTATATTTAACAATTGCATCTTTGTCCCAAGATAAAAAGTTCAAATAAAAATTATAAACACCGTGACCTATGCCACTTGTAGGCCTCAACTCTCTTAAGTAAGGAGAACGAAGATGACCAACCCCGTCATACAACAGGGGTTCTCCTGACAACATATCAAAGTAGTCAAATCTCATCTACTGTTTCTGCCTCAAATTAAAACTTATTTTGGAAGTTTGGCACCGAATATGTTAACTCTCTAGCCGTAAATCCCGTCGGAGCGGGTACGACTCTCGCAGAATTTAAAGTCAAGCTTCCGATACCGAAAATGTTAGAGCCATTTAATAAATCGTCTATGCATCTGCAAAGATTTTCACGACGATTGCCAATAACTCCTTTAAATTTTAACGTGTCGATTGGCATAAAGAGTTTATGGCATATAACGGTGACATATAATTTCAAATCTTGAATTGTGGTATTTGGTATGTCTGTGACTTCAGCTTCAACACAAATAAAAGCTGATGCTTCATCAACTGTACCATCCACATATCCGTAATCGAATAGATACTTATCGAAGACCGCATCGGCTTCGTCGCTATCCATGTCAATTTCCGGATTATTTGTTAGAAGTTTCACTACAGCAGGATCTGTGCCGATTTTGTGAAGAGCCTTAACAGGGTATTCCACCAATTCGTAAATACGACTTTTATCCAACTGTAATCACCTCGACTTTCTTTGAACAGCCTCCATAATGACCATATGGACTGCGTGCGGAAATCTCTATAATTTCACCTACAAGAGACGGGTTAAGCGGTACCGTAATTTTGCAGACGTTGGGGCCAACGTCGATAGCCTCGGCTGCTTTAATATTTCCTATATAGATATTAGCCAGATATCCTTCTTCCGGCGCGCGCTCATTAATCACACTCCATGCCATTCCCTCGACTCCATCGGTTGAGCCTATCGCTATAACCTCAGATTCTCCTCTCCAAAAAACTGCCATCAACGAGTCTTCGTGAGTCGTTTCATCGGTTGTTGTCATAATTTTTGCACTATAGGTATTGTCCTCAAATCGCGCACCGATCCAATCTCCGTCTTTTAACGCGACCGGCGATTTAAAGCTATACGCCCAATCGTCAACATTCATCAAAGGTAATATGTCGCATTTATTAACAACCTCACCGTAAATCGCGATTGTCATTGGACTCAGGGTGTAACACTGCGCTGCGGTGCCACTTATTCCCAGTATAATAAAGGGTTCACCGGTGTCTAATTCTGGATCGATATCTTCGTCTTCGACTCCATCTGCCTGTAATAAGAGTTTCATATTTCCGATATACGCAATGGTATTTCCGTTTGGCGCATCGGCAAACTTAGCGGTGCACAGGTATTCTGTACCGTCTGCGATAACCGTATAAGAGCTATCAGGCATAATAGGAACGCAGATGTTGATCGATGTCCAAAAATCTTCTGGATCGTCAGGCGGGTTAATAACAGTGGGTGGGAAAATAGGCGTATTGATTTCGTACTTTATTCCACCGGACGCCTTAATATTCCAGATTGGCGTAATGTCCGTTATTTCTTCGCCGCTCGTATCTATAAAACGAGCTGTATATACGTTCGATGCTCCGATGCGTATGGTGTCTCTGCCAACTATCTCGGTATTACCGGACTGAGCAGGTGGTACCGGTTTGTCTGGTTCTCCGAGGACTATATCACAGACCTTTGCTGCAATATCATCAGTTTCTGGATTGAATACATCACGTTGCATTGTCATCATCATAAGATGACTGCCGCGACCATGATTATGAGATGTTTGATCCATTCCGATTATCTTATAAACTTCAAGTTTCTTTTTCCCGTCGGAATCATAGATTTCTCCAAACGCTAATCGTTTATCGACAAACAGCTTACGTGTCTGGTCATCCAAACCAATATAAACTCGATATGTGTTTGTCATAACGAAAGCATCTGGATCTGTTGATTTTTTAGCATACGAACCGTCATCTACTACGCAGTATCTCGTGTAGGTATCCGGTGTATGATTTTGAAAATGCAAAATATGGTTGCAAATCCACATCGTGCCATTAATAAGACCTATTTTATCTTTATAAAGCTCTGTTACAAGCCAGTGCTCACCTAAGCATTCTACAATATCGCCGATATTGATGCTTGTGTTCGGGGCTGCCTTGATTGAGCATTCTGTTGTAGATGTTCTCGATACCACGAGAGGCGAGTAGGTTTTATTAATTTTTACGTCAGGCTGATAAGCCGGATCGTCTTGTATACCGTAAAGAAATCCGTCTAAAGCTTCCGCTGCTGCGAGATCTCTTACCTCGTTAGTTAAGGAGTTATTTCTGAGCATAAGTTCGTATAAATCCCAGCTACTCATCTGTATCACCCCTTGTTTTATTAGTTTCGGGGATAGAGGCGGTGTATTTTTCTAACACCGAAGCTATGAGCTTTGTAGACCTTAATACAATCGAACGCCATTTTCTAAAATCAATCTCGTTCACAGAATTGCAGAGAACTGCCAAATTATTATAAGCCTCAAGTAGGCTAGCATAGCCGTTCAGCTCCGGACAGCGTATAAACAGTCCGGAAATATTGGTGTAGAAATTTTCTAAATACTCTGGTAGATGATTATTTGCGCCAGCCTCCCAGTCTTCTCTCATAGGTAAGAGCTTAAAAAAACGATTACGAAATCGTGTAAGATACGCTATCACTGAATTCATTACACACCTCCATCAGGGACGCAAATCGCTTACGGAGTTGTGATTATATGAATATTTACGCATAGCGCTCTGAAATTCCTTCTTAACCGTATCTCGTAATGCACGCACTTCTTTCAATAAAGCGCCCGGACTGTAATACGAGTAATCCTTGCTATTCATCACGTTAGCCATCGCACGACTGTTTAGAGTCTTATATGATAACCAATGGTAAGCAACCCCCAGAGAGAGTATTTCGATTTCATCATCATTTAACTCAATGTTGAATTCCTGCAAATCCTCATTGTAATCATCGAGGTTTTTCTCGCATATAGGCGCAAACTCTGTTTTCGCCGAACGTAAGTAATTCCAGAGAATGCCTTCTCTCGAAGGAATATCATGTTTTAAAAATTCGTAATCCGCAAATCTGAATATGGCACGAGAATAAATATCATTAAATGGTGTTGACATAAACGCACCCTATCATTCGGGAATTCTGAGACTGCAATGAAGGACTTCTTCGAATGCCTTGATTCGTTTTAAGGAATCCAGAATGCCTTTCTCGATGTATGTATTAAGCGCGACCACGAGATTAGCCTGAGCGTTTGTAGACATAAGAGCTACTTTTTCTCTTATTTCCTCGGCGCTCCATGAGCAAATCTTTCTATAATCGGACGGCTCAATAAGATCTTTGTAATATTGCGTCACGAAGAGTGCTTTATATACATCAGCTGCCGTAAATACGTCTGCGTACTCATCTGCAAAACCGCAGATAATAATCCACTGATTTTTATAAAAATCAATCGACGTAGCCTTCATGTTTCGTAGAGCTGCGAATGACATGGGCTGAACTGATCCGCAAGACTCCCATTCAGTAGTCTCTCCGGTTCGTTTGTCTACGTATATTAAACCGCCAAATACATTACTTTTGACGTTGATTATAGCAGAATCGGGTACTTGAGCAGGTTTGCTCTTTTGATTTACGACGGTTTCCGGCGTATCTATGCTTTCGCTAGTGATAACGTCATCCAGCTTGTCTAAATCAGCAGTTTTCTTCGTTTTTGTATTGTTTGCCATATTTTTTCTCCTTGTAAATCCATTGATAAGGGTGGTCGTCTAGACCACCCTTTATCGTTTAATTATCGCTTACGCGAAGGTGTATACACCCATCTTTGCTGCGCAGACAGCACCTACGCCCATCTTCTGACCGTAGATGTACTCCTGTGTAAGGTCAGCGTTCTCGCCTGCCTCACGCTCGATGAGTATGCCGTCGCCCTCGTTAACGAACTTAATGGGCTGATCGTCGGATGCTACGATCCAGATCTTGCTCTCATTAAGAGCGAATACGGAAGAACCGGGCTTGTGTGCCTGCTTGAGGCAAACAACATCGGTACCGTTGAACTTGCCATAGTAGCCAAGAGAATACTTGTCCTCTTTAGCGCTGTCAGCGTCAACGTCTACCTTAATCTTTCTGAGTGCGGTGCGAGTACCGTAAATCTTTGCGGGCTTGCCGGTAGCAGCCTCAACGTGGTCGATTATACCGATGAGCTTCTCCTCATCGTAAGAACCGGTGTAAACATAGGTGCTGTCGAGGTTATATGTATCAGCGCTAAGACCGTTGATAGCATCATAAGCACTCTCAGCTATCTCATTGTTGAACGCCTTTGCAACACCGTCAACAAACTTATTGAAGTCGATACGACCAGCAAGAAGTCTGCCAAGGTTTTCGTATACGCGAACGAGCTTGAGTTCGGTGGGAACCTTAACGGTTTCGCCACCAGCGATTCTCTGACGTCTTACGTCGCGAATGCCGTTTGCTGCGGTTGCAACTACAAAGTTAGCATCTCCCTCAACTACGAATTCTGCGGAATCGCCTTCAGCAATATTTCTGTATTCAACAAGATCGAAGAGGGGATTGTTTGAAGTCTGAATGCCTTCCTCGATGATTACAGGAAGAAGCTCCTGAGTGAGCTCGAAGAGAGCATTGCCACGATGGAAGGACTTAAGAGAAAGCTTGGTGGAACCGCCGTTAAGCTCGATGAATGCATTTCTGAGATCATCAGAGGTCTGCTTAGCGGAGAAGTTGCCGGTATTACCCTTTACGGCGTCGATTGCGACGCTAAGAATTTCATTATGAGTCATAGTTATTGTGCTCCTTTCTTTAAATTACACCTCAACAACGTACCAAGTGGTAGCGCCGTCGGGCTCGATTGCGATGCACTTACCGATCTTGATCTCGCCACCGGTAACCATCTTGTGCGAACCGGCAGCAACACCTATCTCAGCACCAACTTCGGGAGCTGCGGTAAATGCCTTTGCGGTAACTGCGAATACGTCGTTCTTGGTAAGAACGTAGCCTCTTGCAACGCTATCCTTAAGGTTGATGAAGTCGCCAACAGTATCATACTTAACATTCTTTACAACTTCCTCAGAACCAAGGATTGCGAGCTGGCCGATAGTTGCGCCAGCGGTGGGAGCAGTGCAGGTCTTAACTTCGCGCTCACCTGCTTCGAGAGCGCCAATGAGAACTATAGAACCGTTCTCGAGGTCTTCGGACATTCTAAGGCTGACAAGCTTGGAACCAAGGTGTGTACCAGCGAGGTTGTCCGAGCGGAACATAGTGTATTTTGCCATAATAAATACCTTTACCTTTCATTGGTTGTGTTATTTTTATTTACCGACAAAGCGGTTTATTTTTTTGAAAAACGTGCGTGGAAGCGTTCGATAAGTGTTTCTTCGTGCGCTTCATTGTCTAGTACGGGAATAATAGGTTCCGTACGAACAGGTGTTTTGCTCTTGGGAGCAGAGAATTTGCCTCTAACGATGTAGCAAGCGTTCTCAAGTTCCTCAACAGTCTGATATGAATATCTATTGCTGAAGATTGTGTCAAACACTTCGTTACCGGACAAATCTTCGAATTCAGCTATTGCCACATCGATCGCGTTGCGATGATCTGCTGCCTCTCGTTCTGCTTTGTATGCAGAAAGACTGGCATGTTCTGCTCTAAGGTCATCAAGTGCCTTAATTTCAGCGGCGCTAAGCCACTTAATGAACATTTCTTCAAAATCTCCGCTAATTGACGCGGTATGTGTGTCTTCGTCGTACGTGTAGGCAAATCTGCCTCTTGAATGATCGCAATGATCTTCAAAGCTCACAGTACGCTCAACATAAGCATAATTGTCGTCAAAGTCGCAAACCCAGTAGCAAACGCTCTCGGAGCGAGGCATTGCTTCGCTTATTGCTTCGCATCTCTCTCTGTAGGTCGACATAAATAAAACTACCTCAGGCTCCTGCGTTTGATTGTCTGCAAAAGTCTCCGTGCTAGGAGTGCTTTCGGGTTCAACCACAGGTGCTTCGGGTTCGACCGCCGGTGCTTCGGGCTCTATAACTTCAGGCTGAGGTTCAGCTGCAACAGGCTCTTCTACCACCTCGGGAGTGTCGGCAGCGGGCTGTTCTACAATGGTTTCGTTGTCGTTCACGCCATTTTCTCCTTTCCCTGCAAAACAAGACGCTAACTCTTCCTTGAATTGCGACATGAGTTTTGCAAAACGTTCATCTACGAGTGAGAACTCGTAAGACTCTACTCGAGCCATAGGAAAACAAGGATTGACGTTATACTCAGGCGAATTTGATTTGCCCAATAAGCAAAGAGCGGAGTAGGTGTACTCCGTTACGTCGGTGAAGTTCCTGTCATCATCCATCAACTTTTTGCCAAGTACGTTGATTTCCATACTCTGCGAGAAATATGTATTTTCGTCGTACGCTGCCTCTAAAAGCTCGGGATAACGCCCCGTCCAGAGTATAATATCCGCAACAAGCATGCGTCTGATTTTGCCGTTAGGCTCAACGACGTCTTCGTAATGAATGTTATCTTGTTGTGGTACTACTCCGTATGGAACGCAGAGTGACTTAAACTGCAGCACGCCGTCAGGCGACACGTCAAGCGTCATATCGTGGCCGCCCATATGATATTCTCCGTCCTCGGTCTGATATAGATTGCCGATGACCGGTATGTTATAGATTGTGGGCTGAGCAGCATCAGCTGCGGCTTGTCCGATATGAAGTTTGTTGTTATTCTTACCTAACCCCATAACAAAGCATTTGCATAATGTCAGCTCGTCGTTTAGGGGCTTGATGGGCACAATTTTTGTGTTGTAATTTATTTCAAATCTCTCCGTCATAATTGTCCTCCTTTCTCAAAATCTGAGTTTGTTATCTACCACGAACTCAGAGGAAAACTGACTTTGCAGTAATTGCAGTAGTTTCTCATCATAAAGGAAGACATACAAACCTTGTTCCATGATATATTGAAAACCAAGGGCTACTAACTGCTCAGCAAGCCCTTGGTTTACAACCTTAATAAAATGATTTTTCATAATGCACCTCTTATCGATTAGCATTAGTGTCGTTGTCTCGCGTATTTTCGCCGGTTTCCTCTAGATCCTCTTCGTTTTCAAGAGGTCGTCCGGTACTATTCGAATCTGCGCTCTGCGTTGACGAAGTCTTCAGAGTAGTTAAAATCTCTGTTAACTTCAAGATGTCATTTTCCAAGTATGCCAGACCTTCAACATCGTGCTGAGGTATATCAAGAGCCGCTAGATAGTAAGACTTTCCTATACCGTAATTGAGCGCTTCCTTGTATTTTGAAATCATCTCTTCTCGATTGAATATCGTCATACGAAGGAACGATACTTTAAATCTCTGAGTGCCGCCCAAAGTGGTCTTAAGATATCTATTTATCTGGCGCTCGCACTGATCAAGCATACTAAAGACAAGAGCTTCATCATCTCTAATCGCAAGCTTGGTAACACCCGCAGTCGTGCTCTTAGCTCCGTGAAGCAAAGCACTGGTTCCGCACGAGCTCCAGAAGTTCTCAACCGCACGCGCGGTGGAATCAACTGCGTCAGACGCCGCAGATTTAGCAAAATCTATCGACGTGAGCTTAAACGGAGATATGGCAAGTCCAACTCTTTCGCCGATGTTGCCAGCAATCTGATTGTAGTATTGCTGCATTTCTTTAAACGAAAGAATGGGAGCGCCGTTATCATCAAGAGGGATTTCTCCCGCTAGCATCTTATAGTTGTCAAGCTCGTCAGATGCTTCTTGAAGAGCTTGGGTGTCGTTAATGACATATAGTTGTGGGAGTACAGCTGCAAACGGCGGCAATGAATACTGTGGCGTAGACGGATCTGCCTTAACGCATACTGCTATATCTTGAGGTACAGGTTGCCACTTTTGTCCGCTGTTTTGATAGGCGAGATACATATCAGCAAATTGAGGCGGATAGCAGTTTAGCTTTTCCTCCTTGATCTTGCTCATATCGTAACTGAAGAGGAAAACGCCGTCCGAGATTGAAGTAATCTGGCAGTGATCGGGGTTGAGCTTCTGAACAAAGCTACTCATACTATCAAGCCATCTAACTCCATAAAACGCACCTTCGCGTAGTGCAACAAGTATCTGATTTCTTGTCTCGGCGCGTAGGTTCATCAGTTCAATTCGCCCAGCGGTTTTAAGATAGTTCTTTCTGAGCGTCTCAGGTTTGACCTTCATCTTGTCAAAATTGACGGGGGTAATTACGTATGAATATGTAGGAATACCCGCATAGAAGTGCATCAGCCTGTAGTATCTGGTATTTGCGTGATACATATAAATACTGGCATTTCTGAGATTCTTCTCGTTAGAGGTTGGGTTTTGCAGGTAACTATAGAGGGTCTCTTGAGTGTATTTTCCTGTAAAGGTCGCACTCTCACGTCCTCCGGTAGCATTAGGGTCGTAGACCATTGCTTTTGCTAGTTCGCGTGCAAATAAAGCCGCAAATTTTACCTCATCCTCCGGACGAGCCGCTTCGACAATCGTTCTTGAATCGGACACCAATGGTACCTCCTTTCGTATTAATGTTGCTTTCTGATATTAGGTTTTCGCATCTGCATTACGCAGTCTGCGAACGTATTTTTACTTTTATTAGCAATGTGTTCTCGTTCGAGAATTTTGCTAAGATGGATATTATATGACAGGGAACTATAGCGGTCTTTACGCATACCACTCTTTTCTTTAACGCGCACGAGATTACCCTTAACCTCGGTTTCGAGGTTGATGAGCTCCTGCACAATTAGGCTAGTATTCGCGTAAGGAGCTTTTAGTTTAGCTCTGTCTTCGATGCTGAGCTTCGCGAATCCAGACAGCTGAGAGAAGTCCTCGTCAAAGTTTTCTTCTCCGGCCAGCAATCGTATGTTGCCTTGCCTGAATTCCTCTCTAAGACCCATTGCGCACTGGCAGTTAAATTCCGCCGTACCCATAATGGCCCAAATTTTTTTAGGAGCGCCCTTTACCTTGCATCGTTTATGAATTTCTTCATTATTTATGCATCCTAACGCGCAATACGTGACACCGCGTTCTGGATCGTATATTTCGCCCATAAGAGCATCAGCTACGCCGAGACCTATACCTCTGCAGTCGAGCACAAGGTAATCACAGTCGTAGTCGTAGAACAATCGCCTGATTACTAATGCCTGTTCTTCGGTTCTGAGACCTTCGTTATTCTCCGTATAGACGATGTTTTTGGTGCTACGCCCACTGTCGTTCAGCATCATCTGATTAATCATAATGGACGTCGCGTCGTTATTACTGCCGTTATTAGATTGCATTAAAGCGATATCGGCGGAAAGTATTCTTTTTTCGTTGGCAAGCTTGGGTGGAATTTTAATTCGCTTGTCTGAAATAAGAGAAGCCACCTGAGGTGGATAAAATGCGTGTTTGATTCGTCTTGAAGGTGCTATATCGTCATAAGCGTAAATCGCTCCAGCAGCACCAGACCAGAATTCTGCACACATTTCCATAAGCCATGACACTTCGTTAAAGTCAGAGCTTGCCATATCTGACTCTACCTGTCTTCGGTCTAGCAGTCTTTCTTTAATCGAAAGCTGATAGGGAAGAGCTGCGGCAAAATAGTTCTTTCCAACTATCATACCGGCGGCGTAATCTTTGAAGAGGTTATATATCCAGTGGCTTGAATACCATCCAGAAGTTAAATACATCTCCTGATTTCGCTCCATAGGCAGGTCTTTGTATTTTTCCAAATCCATATAACCCGCGTGCCTTGAAGAAGTCATAAACTTCTTGAGCACGGAATCTATGATGTGCTTGTCTACCATACGCGCTTCGTCGATGATGAGCAGGTTTGCTCTTCCGCATCGCGCGTTTTGGTTGGCGGTTACCACCTCGATAGTAGAACCGTTTCTGAACTTAACTATTGTGTTGTAGGCGTTGTTTGTAATTTCTTCAACCTCAAGCGCAAACATTGGGTATTTGGGCATGAAGTCTTTTTCTATTTTTGCGATAAGTTCTCGAGCCTGCTTTCGTGTTGCAGAGGCAACAACGCACGCAGTACCGGGATATAGAACGCATTTAGTGCTCGCAAACAGGGAAGTTGTCCATGTTTTTGAAATACCTCTGCATCCTATAAAGCAAACGCATCCTGCGTTAAACATTTCGCATATTAAGATTTCTTGGAACTGCTTTAATTTAATACCAAAGTACTCTTTGATAAAGCGGTGCGGGTTTGAGCGATAAAAAGAAGCCCGTTGCTACCAGCGAGCAATTCCTTGCATAATGCTATCGTATTTTGTGTCAGTCATCGTTCCACTGCGATTGCTATTCGTAGAAAGTTGCGCGCTCATTAAACCACCCCCTTTATGCAAGCCGGATTGCTGTTATTTAACAACGCATCCAAGATGTTACTAATATTCTTAAAATCCCAAAAAGGTATTTCAATAAGCTGGATTTTATTCTGCTCGCAGTATGTTCTCTTGATGTGATCTCGCTTTTGCTGACGCTCGAAGGCTAATTCGCCTCCAAAAATAGGAACGGGAGCATAGTGCTGTTGACCTTGATACTCAATACAAGCATTGAGACTCGGCAGATAAAAATCAAAGGAAAGATGTCTATTGTTTTTACAATCCTCAAAGCGATATTGCGGTATGTATTCAATGTGCTTCTCTTTGAGATATATGCCAATGATATATTCACCGTTGCTACGAGTGCATTGAGGGCAACTAAGCCCTCTGTCAAACAAGTAACTTGGGATACGAGAAAAAATCTCTCCACACTTTTTACATTTAATCGCAATGGGAGTGCGATTGTTTTTATACACAGATAAGAATTCATAGTCGGCGCTGTATTTGGATATTCGACTCAAAAATTCGTCTTGAGATAAAGCGCAAGGAGACTCGCCGTGCTTCAGATTACAGAACTTGCACCCTTGTCCTTCAAAAAAGTGGTCTCTGCGCACTATGAATGTGTTTTTACATTCGGTATGAATTACGTCAAGACGTCTGTCTTTGACGCCGGTGATAATATACAAGCCATCCCCATAAAACTCATCCGTTCGTATCTGATAAGCTTGCAGAGTTTGACTTCTACGCAGGCTTGTACATTCTTTGCATAAGCCATGCATTTTCTTTATATTGCTCCATGATGCGTAAAAAATGTTCCCACATTCGCATCTGAACGCTAATTTGGAATCACAGTCTACATATTCCGTAGAAAAGAGCTCACACGTATAGTCGTGCACAGCCAAATATTCTTTGATGTATTCACAGGTGATAACTTGCTTCATTTATTAGCCACCACCTTCATCTCCTTGAGTGTCGAAGATTGACGCGCTATCGCCCACATCTTCGTTTACGGCAGCGTTGGGCTTAACCGTATATCTCTCGTATTCCGCCACGGCCTCATTGTACAAATTCATGTTGTCATGATGCACATTAAGAGCCTTAGCAAGACCGCCTCTGAACCAAGTATTCATATACTTACGAATACCATCGACGTCTCTCCATCGTTCGTCGGGTTCAGGCACGGGATTTGTTTCTTCGTATTTTCTTAAAAGAGTTCCAAACGTTTGAGTGTCTGCCAAAATATTATCGGCAGTCTGTTTCGGTAGTATGTTTGCCGAATTCATCAAGTCCTGTAAGGACTTCATCGCATCGGTAACCTTGCCTCCGCTCTGCTGAGCAATTCTTATATTTAGCTGAGCGAGCGCTATATTTTTAAAGAGTTCCTCTTGAGTTTTTGTATTGCATACGTTTTTCGCGCACCAATCGTTATACTCTTCTTCGAGGAACATGTACTGATCTAAAGAGTAGCCCTTACCCCATCTGCGGATAACATCCTTTGTTAGCTCAAAGTCGTCGTCTGCAAAGTCGATTTCCTCGGCCTCATCTTCGTAGTTAACTACCACGCTAGTATCGTTATAATCATCGCGTAGAGTATCTAAAAAGGTGGTGCCTTTTCTCGCAACCTGAATTGCATTAGCTTTACTGGGGTATATGACGGCTCTTTGCTGAGTGCTTGTAGCTTGTTTCATCGTCATAGCAGACGCATCGTCGTTGTAATACCAGTCGAACATCTGACATATATGACGTAACGCATGCTCTTCGTTGCCGTTGTAATAATCTACGAGTATAGACATCAGCGTACCGCAACAGTTTTTGCAAAAAGGTGTATAGCCGTTATTACCCTTCCATAAGAAAGAGCTACCGCCACTTACGAAATTATACTTTTGAGTTGAGTATGATTTGCCGCACATACAGCAGTGATATTCCTTGTCCGACGCATGCATTTCTTGGACTTTCACCGCAGGCATGTTAAAACCCGGGTTAATCTTGACAGCCCTTTTAGCATTCAGGCGTACATTGCTTATAGTATCTCCGCCCTCTGGTTTTGTTTTTGAATTCGCAAGTTTGGTATTAGCCATCCATTGCATCTCCTTATAAATCCGTATTAAGTAAAAGAGCCCCGGCGCGAGGTAGGAGCACGCCGAGGTTCTAAATTTCTGTTATATTTTTTTGATTTTTAGTGCTGATTTCTCCGTTTTCATCGAAATACATTCCAATTTGTTCGTCGGCCTCAATATCTACATAAATTTTACATAGATCAGAAGACTCCCATCCTACAATCTCAGTTATTGCAGAGTCTGGAAGGCCGGCGCGTGATAACATTGTGCAAAAATAATGTCTGAATGCGTGAGGATATATTTCCAAATTCATTGCTTCAGACAGGGAGCTTGACCAGCTATCTACAGTTGAAATACTTATTTGAATACAAGGGTTGCCTTTTTTAGGGAATAACCACTCGCTTTCTATACCGTTATCACGTCTGTACTGTAGCCACAAATCTAAGTATGGCTTAAAGCGTTTCGCTAGAACATAGCAACAAAGTTGCTTGCCGTTTAAACCTCTGCCTTTTGTCTTAATCGGAGAGGTCTTGTATAGAGCGCCGTTACATATTAAGCGTTCTTCCGAAACGTCGTCGAGCTTAAATCTGCACAACTCCGCTTTCCTACGCCCGCTATATGCAGCCAAAGCAAAGAAACAAGCTTTGTCATACTCTCCTCGACTTGTAAGATATTCTAGCAGCTCTTCAACATTCTCTTCACTGAAAACGGTTTTCTCTCTAACGAGCTGCCTAGGAGGACTTTCTACCTTTCTTACTATAGATCGAAAGTCTTCGTATTCTTCGTCGAGAATAGATTCTATGTAATTGCCGAGTGACGACAGAGCCGACTTTACAGTTCTCAGCCTGTTAGAAGACCATCCTAATGTCTTCATAGCATAGTTTTGAAAACGAGCTATCTCTCTTTTGGTCACGTTGACGAAAGAT
>JAEIGA010004134.1_pt1 | contig 22468 bp, 13 predicted proteins | sample 9270691 | NCBI WGS metagenome assembly JAEIGA01 (sample SAMN17057246, study PRJNA624740) | gut metagenome | biome: biome; isolation source: fecal sample | host: Bos grunniens | place: China: Xizang | collected 2019 | reverse complement strand
GCCGCCCAGAGGGATGGGCATTATGCGGACGGGATACGGTGTGATTATAGGTCCGGATTGTATACAACGACTTTGGATGAAATAATAAAGGTGCGATGACCAGTACATCGCACCTTTATCGGTTATTTCAACTCTGTGACTTTCATCTCCTTCATGAGGGCGCGGGCCTCGAGCGGGTTGTCTGTGGTCAGCTGGTCTACTCCGAGCTTGAACATGCTCTTCATGTCGCCTTCCTTGTTGACGGTCCATGCATTGACGCTCATTTCGTGATTGCGTGCCATCTTGTACCATTTCTTGTTGAGCTTGAAGACCATGTGGTTGTAGTCGACTCCGTTGATGCCCTTCTCGGCGAGTTCTGCAGGATTATGACCGGCACCAAGGAACTGAACTGTGAACTGAGGATGCTCTGCGGCGATCTTCTCGCACATGTGGAGGCTGAACGATATGAACATCACTCTCTCAGGGTCATAGAGGCCGTGCTTCTTGAGGTTCTCTATCGCGAGTTCCACGAATCTGTCCTCTACCTCTGCGCATGAGTGCGGCTTAAGTTCGTATACAAGCATGGTCTCAGGGTATTTCTTGCCCTGCTCAAGGAACATGTCGATGGTCGGGATCACCTCGCCGTTGGCGATCTTAAAGTCCTTGAACTCCGAATATGGGTGATTCTCGATCTTCTTGCCCTCCACATCGCTGTCGTGGTAAACGATGAGCACGCCGTCTGAAGTCATGTTCACGTCGAACTCGCTGCCCCAGAAGCCTGCTTCCTGAGCGCATTTGAGCGCCGCAATCGAATTCTTTGCATATCCGGCCTCCTCGCAGTTCCAGAAACCTCTGTGGGCCACGATGCCGATCTCCTTAGGCTTCTGAGCCTGGGCTTCAGGTGCCGCGCAACTCAATGCGGCGACTGCCGCCATGATGATGAAAATGGTCTTTCTCATGTCTGTGTCAATATTTTGTTACAAATATATAATTATTTTTTAACTTTGCCTTTTATGAGGAGTCATGTTTGAAGAACATGACGACCGGCCCGGGTAGGGCCGAAATACCCCACTGGGGTGATATGCGAAGCATATCGGGGGTAAAACCATGCAGACGTAGTCGAAATGATAAAATGATAAAACGAATATAATATGGTAAAGGTAAATCTTGGAGGCTGCAGCTCCTTTGTAAAAGATGCAGATTATAAGGTATATGTAGAAAAGGCGCTTGCAGCGCTTGAAGTCCTTGAGAACGAGACTGGTAAGGGTAATGACTTCCTCGGTTGGAAGCACCTCCCTTCAGAGACTCTTAACAGCAACCTCGTTGCAGAGTGCGAGGCAGTAAGGGACGCATGGAAGGCTAAGAACGTCGACCTCGTTGTCGTGATCGGTATCGGTGGTTCATACCTCGGTGCAAAGTGCGCTCTCGAGGCTCTTTCACATCAGTTCGCTAAGCAGCTCAAGACAAAGGGCGATGCTCCTGAGATCGTCTTCGCAGGTCAGAACCTCTCTGAGGAGTACATGTGCGAGCTCATGGACCTTGTACAGGAGAGAAACGCGGCATGCGTTGTGATCTCTAAGTCAGGTACTACAACAGAGCCTGCAGTGGCGTTCCGTCTGGTGAAGAAGTATCTTGAGGAGACTTACGGAAAGGCAGAGGCGGCAGAGCGTATCGTAGCGGTAACAGACAAGGCTCGCGGAGCCCTCAAGTCTCTCTCTACTCAGGAGGGTTACAAGACATTCGTGATCGAGGATAACGTAGGTGGACGTTTCTCAGTCCTTACTCCTGTAGGAATTCTCCCTATCGTTCTCGCAGGCTTCGACATGAAGGCTATGCTCGAGGGAGCTCTTGCAATGGAGGAGGCTTGCGCGAAGAAGTGCGAGTGCAACCCGGCAATCCAGTACGCTGCAATGCGTAACGCTCTCTATGCACAGGGCAAGAAGATCGAGATCCTCGTTGCATACAACCCTAAGCTCACTTACCTCGGAGAGTGGTGGAAGCAGCTTTACGGCGAGTCAGAGGGTAAGGACGGCCTCGGTATCTTCCCTGCATCAGTGAACTTCACAACTGACCTCCACTCTATGGGTCAGTATATCCAGGACGGTGAGCGCACACTCATGGAGACTGTGGTTACAGTCGAGAAGAGCAGACGTTCAATGCTCATCGAGAACGATCCGCAGAACCTTGACGGCCTTAACTTCCTCACAGGAAAGCATGTTGAGGAGTGCAACGCAATGGCAGAGCTCGGAACAAAGCTCGCTCACATCGACGGTGGCGTGCCACAGCTCTCTCTCAGCATCGAGTGCATCAATGAGTACAACCTCGGAGCTCTCTTCTACTTCTTCGAGAAGGCTTGCGGTATCAGCGGCTACATCCTCGGAGTGAACCCATTCGACCAGCCAGGTGTCGAGGCTTACAAGAAGAACATGTTCGCTCTCCTTGGCAAGCCAGGATATGAGGAGCAGGCAGAGGCCCTCAGAGCAAGACTCTAATGTCGGAACTTCAGCTGACATATCTGAATAAATTGGCTGTCCTGAGGATAGCCGTCGACCTTGTCAAGGCCGACAGCAGGATTCATGGCAATGAGATAAGCCTGCTCGCTTCGCTTCAGGAGAAGTTCGAGCTCTCGCAGGACGATCTTGACAGAATACACTACATCACGCTCCAACAGGCTGTCGCCAGCCTGAAGGAGCTTGATGTCTTTACAGCCGGACAGGTTGCAAAGACGCTTGAGGACATAATGTGCGTGGACAATGCGATAGATTATGAGGAGAATATCCTTTTGACGTCTGTCTTCATGTCCATATCTCCGGCAACCCGTGACTGGTGCGACGTCATTTCGGTCCATAATGTCATGGATGAGACCTCCATGAGGCAGGTCCTATATCTGGAATCCTCTCCGTGTCAGGAAGTTCATGAACTTTTCAACGACAGATATGACAGGCTCATGATCACCAAGTCCTTCAATGACATGGGGCTTGACTTCTTCTATCTTCCTGATGTCCTCAGCGGTGCGAACAAAGAGGATATGGTAGGACTTATGAAGCGGGCCATGCGCTACCTTGTCCCATCGGCTTCGGTAAGGGTCGATCATGACGGTATAGATGATTTCTCGGCTGAGGGATTCTTCTATTTCCTTCTGTCCAGATACAGGATGGACATCAATTCCCTCAAGTCGCAGTCTTTCCTGCTGTTCAAGGTCAGGGACAGTTACAGTCTTGACGATGACAACAATCAGACAAAGGGTGTGGATTTCTTTGTCATCGACATGTCGTCGGACGTCAAGTCCAGGATATATTCCTTCATCTCCCGTTTTGACAACAAGGGCAACAGGATTCCATATGAGGGTTGCTATAAGATCCTCTGCGACTATCTCAGCTCGGCTTCGAAGAACGTAAGCCGTCTGCTTCTTGACGCATCATATGGCTTCTGTCTTATGGATGCGGAAAGGACCAGACTTGTGTTCGAGTCCTCCCCACAGGCACGCGCCTTCTATATCCTGCTTCTGAAATACGGTCCTTCAGGGGTCTGCCAGGAGACTTTCGAGGAAGCGCTCAGGATGTTGAGGGAGATTCCTGACAACGGTGATTTTGACATGGTCGGATTCATGTCCTCCATGGTGTCAGACGGTTCGGACGCCTCCCGCCTTATCTATAATGCCGCGGTGATATATTCAATGATTTCAGGAAAGGAAACCGCGTCGAGGAAGTTCCTTGGCTATATCGAAAGCATATTCAGAAACCGCAGTTCCCTCAAGAACTATGTGAACAAAGGCTTCTCCGAGCAGGTCAAGCTCGCGGATGCCGGACTCTTTTCAATCTCATTCGACCAGTCTGCCAAGACCTACAGCGTCGCTGCCGGCCTGCAGGCATTCCGCGTATCCGACGCTTCCGGAACTACGGTTCCGCTGGAATCTTCGGATTTCTGGCTCCGCCTTCTCTAGATTACTATATCAAATGGAATCCAAACGCTTGGATTTTGATGTTTCGAGTATGATTTATGCTGACATTTGCATTTCAAACCGGAACATATGTCAGATAATTATAAATTGTGGAAAGATGCTCTTTCCGAAACATCCTCGGCAGTGCGTGACGGTGCAGGCAGGAATATCATCCCTGCTCCTCCTAAACGCTCCCTTTGGCTACGTTACCTTGATAAATTCAAGGACCCCCTCATTATAATCTTGCTGGTCATCCTTGGCCTGTCATGTCTTGTGACAGGATATGAGTACTATCATACCCATGATCTCCAGCTTCTTTTCGAGCCGGCAGGTGTGATGCTGGCTATCATTCTCTCTACAGGTATCGGATTTATCTTTGAGACCAAGGCTGACAAGGAGTTTGATGTCCTTAATCAGGTAAAGGATGACAGGCCGGTGAAGGTGGTGAGAAAGAGGACCGACAGCTCCAAGCCTAGATTGGTGACTGTAAGGAAGGCGGATGTCGTGGTCGGAGATATCGTGCGTCTGGAAAGCGGAGATGAAGTGCCGGCTGACGGCCGTGTGCTCAGTTGTGAGCATCTCAGGATGGACGAGTCGGCTTTCACGGGAGAACCTGATGCCGTCAAGTATGCAGACAAGTCGAAGGCTGTTGACGAGGGAGCATATGATGCCGATTTCCTTCTGCGTGGATCGATTGTCCTGGAAGGATTCTGCCTGTATCGTGTCACTGCAGTCGGAGTGGATACGGAAGAGGGCAGAGGTGCGTTGAAGATCATGGAGAATGAAGAGGTGCAGACACCTTTGAACAGGCAGTTGGACGGCCTGGGACGCATCATAACCAGGGTAAGCTATGTCTTGGCAGGACTTATCGTCCTGGGCAGGATGATATATTATTTCGCTTTCGATGGCAATCCTGAAAACAATACCGATTTCCTGCAGCTGTTTGATTATGCATTGAAATCTGTGATGATTGCCGTGACCCTCATTGTCGTGGCGGTGCCGGAAGGCCTTCCTATGAGTGTCACTGTGAGCTTGGCGCTGAGCATGCGTAAGATGCTGAAGGTCAAGAATCTCGTGCGTAAACTCCATGCGTGTGAGACCATGGGCGCAACGACGGTGATCTGTACTGACAAGACAGGAACGCTCACTATGAACAGGATGAGCGTTGTCTCAAGTTCGTTTGACTGTCCGGAGAATATCCTCGTTGATGCTATTGCCGTGAACTCGACAGCTGACCTTACGGTTGCAGACGACGGCTCGGTGCAGGCTATCGGAAATCCGACGGAATGTGCTTTGCTCAGATGGATTTCGGAGCAGTACCGCGCTGACTATCGTGACATCAGGACCAGATATGCTGTAGAGTCGATCATTCCTTTCTCTACAGAGACCAAATACATGGAGACCATATGCCATGACAAAGAGACCGGAGAGAGATTCAGGTTTGTGAAGGGAGCTCCCGAATATGTGATCGCGATGTGTGTTGGTGGAGCCGAGTCTCCTGAGGCATTGGAGGCTGCCGGCAGATTGTCTGAGTATCAGGCAAATGCTTGGAGGACATTGGGCTTTGCCGTGGAACATATCGGCAAGGGCGAGGGGCTCAGGCTGACCGGTGTTGTGGGAATTGCTGACCCTGTCCGTCCGGATGTGAAGGAGGCGATAGAGACATGCCGTAAGCGCGCCGGCGTGAAGGTCATCGTGGTGACAGGTGACATAGCGGCGACTGCGGAACATATCGGAGCGGAGATAGGACTGTTTGATGACGGAGAGAGTCCAAGGTCGCTCTCTGGAACCCAGTTTGCCGCCATGACCGATGAGCAGGCGCTGGAGGCTATAAAGGAGCTGAGGATCCTGTCCAGGGCACGCCCTGAGGACAAGGCGCGCCTGGTCGGATTGCTTCAGCGTGCCGGAGAGGTTGTGGCGGTGACAGGCGACGGAACCAACGATGCACTGGCCTTGAAGAAGGCTCAGGTAGGTCTGTCGATGGGCGACGGAACCGCACGTGCAAAGGAGGTGAGCGACATAACCATATTGGACAACTCTTTCGTCAGCATCAACAAGGCTATCCTGTGGGGCAGATCCCTCTATCTCAACATCAGGAGGTTCATATATTTCCAGATGACAATCAATGTCTGCGCCTGTCTTCTGGTGTTGGTGGGAGCGTTCCTTGGAGTGGATTCTCCGCTTACCGTTACCCAGATGCTGTGGGTGAACCTGATCATGGATACGTTCGCGGCAATGGCACTGTCTTCGCTTCCGGCCGATCCTAAGGTCTTTGACGAGAAGCCTCGTGACCCGGAAAGCCATATCATAGACAGATCAATGTTGAAGAGGATATTCTTCGGAGGCGTAACTTTCTTTACATTGCTTATCGTTCTTTGGGAAATCCTTCTGCATGCGGACGTTACAAGTGTGCGTGACCTGTTCTCGCTGAGTCTGATCAGGAATGCCTTGGCAGGTGATATGGGTGCAGTGACCGCGGATATGACCCCATACGAGATGGGCATATTCTTCACAACATTCGTCATGCTGCAGTTCTGGAACATCTTCAACGCCAAGAACTACAGGACTGGAAATTCCTTCTTCCTGACGCTGTTCTCGAAAGAAAGTTTCAGCTGGGGATTCTATGTGATAGTGTTGGTCATCCTTGGCGGACAGTATATGATAGTCAACCATCTGGGCAAGTTCTTTGACGTGGCTCCGTTATCTTCTGGAGATTGGTGGCGTATTGCCGGAATTACTTCTTTTGTTCTTGTTTTGCCGGAATTTGTCAGGATATTCAAATCTCTTTTGAAAAATAATTCTTAATTTTGAAGAATTAAGGATTATAAGGTATGATTACTCTCAAGAAAAACGACGTCATAGGAAAATATACGGTAGAGTATCAGATCAAGGGTGGTACTTTATCAAGCACATACAGGGTTTCTGATAAAAACGGAAATCCTTGTTTCATGAAACTGTACGACATGTCCGCGATTCCGGATACAATGCGCATGGATGGCACTGTTTCCGAGATTGCATATTCGCGTAACATCAGGCATGAAAACGTCATTTCGTACATCGATGACGGCAAGGAGGTGCTTTCAGACGGAAACACATATGCCTATCTGATCACCAATTTCTTTACCGGCAAGCTTCTTTCCGAGCAGCTTGCTTCCGGTGTCAAATATGATTGGGAGTCTGCGAAGGCCATAATATCCAATGTGTTGGCCGGTCTCATATATCTGCAGGAATCCCTTGGACTGATACATAACGACATCACCCCTCGAAACATCATCCTTGAGCAGGTGGGCCCGGACACATATTCTCCAAGGATCATAGACCTTGGCCATGTGAGCAAGACTGTGGGCGGTGTCCCTCCGTTCTGTGTGGAGGATCTCACCTTGCAGTATTGCGCACCGGAGACTTTTACGGGAACTTACGGAAGGAAGAGTGACACGTTCTCCGTGGCGGCTGTGCTCTACAGGATGCTTATGGGAAAGGCTCCATGGGATGTGGAGGTACCTGCAGGACTTCAGTATCCGGCTAAGAAGAAGATCGTGAGAAATGCCCGCAAGCAGCCTCTGGATACGGAAGGCATTTCGGCAACCGGCATAGACAAAGCAGGAGTGGATCTTCTTCTGGCATGTCTCGAGCGTGAAGTTGCGTCGAGATTGTCTTTGAAGGCATTCTATGATGCCCTTGGCGGAAAGAGTACGGATGAGTCTTCTTCCGGCTCATCCGAAAAAGGGCAGAAAGACGGACCTGCGTCAGGAGATGGAGAGGTGACTACGCCAAAGGAGCACGAGGAGGCCGTCTCTACGACTGTACAGATCAGGAAGAAGACCGGCGGTGGATTTGCCGATGTCGCGGGAATGCAGACACTCAAGGACGAACTCACAAAGAGAGTGATCTGGGTGCTGAAGGACAAGGAGAAGGCTGAGAAGTATAGGCTGACTCCGCCTAACGGCATGATCCTTTACGGTCCTCCGGGCTGTGGAAAGACATATTTTGCAGAGAAGTTCGCTGAGGAGGCTCAGTTCAACTTCACAATGGTCAGCGGATCTGACCTTGGCAGTACATACATGCACGGAACCCAGGGTAAGATCGCAAATCTCTTCAAGGAGGCAGAGCAGAGGGCTCCGGTGATCCTTTGCTTTGACGAGTTTGACTCTTTCGTCCCATCACGCGGCTCTTCTGATGCAAATCAGAGAGGTGAGGAGGTCAATGAGTTCCTTGCTCAGCTGAACAACTGTTCGAAGAGAGGCATCTTTGTCATAGGTACCACCAACAGGATCGAGCTCATAGACCCGGCTATCCTTCGAAAAGGACGTATGGACCTTCATGTCGAGATCCCGGCTCCGGATGCAGAGACAAGAGCATCGATATTCCAGCTCCACCTCAGGGAGCGTCCGGTGGCGGAAGATGTAAATGCACAGGAATTGGCTGGTCTGACAGAGAATTATGCGGCTGCTGATATCGCCTTCATCGTCAATGAGGCAGCCATGATGGCGGCATTGGCTGACGATCTGATCAGGCAGGAGCACCTTGTGAATTCGATCAAATGCAACAAGTCGTCTCTGGGCGAGGTGTGTGTAAGAAGAAAAATAGGTTATTAATCCAATTTATACTATGGGAACAACAAAAGGCCACATCGGAAGGTTCCTTGCGACCGAGGGACATAGTCCGGAAGAAACCGAATTCGGTTACGTGTTTCAGCACAATGATCTTACATTCCTCCTTTTTTGGGATGATAATGACGATCAGTATCTTAAGCTGGCATTGCCAGGTATCTACAACGTCGATGACAACAACCGGGATGACGCTCTCGTTGCTGTCAATGAAGTGAACATCGAGTGGAAGGTGATCAAGGCTGTGGTTCTCACCGACGAGGTGTGGGTGGTTGCAGAACAGCTTATCGACGTAGACCCTAATCTCTCTGACCTGATTCCGAGGACACTTCAGATCCTCATGTCAGGTAGAGAGTCTTTCTATGAGCATCTTGAGGCTCTCTAACCCTTAGATGCCGGCTCTGGACACTTCGTCCACGCCTTCAATCTCTTTGATGCTGTTAATGGCAAATCTCAGTTCGTCTGCTGAATGAATGCAGAAGTCGATGGTGCAGGTACCGATGTTGTCAACGGTCTCCGTCGCGAGAGATTCCATTGACAGCTTCAGTTTTTCTGTGATGCAGTCAATCAGGTCGCTCAGCAGGTGATACCTGTCTACGGCGCGCACAATAAGACGTACAGGGTAAAGCGTATCGGGGTCTTCATGCAGGTCTGCCTCATGGATATGGTTGCCATGCTGCGAAGCCAGTCTGATAAGTTCGTGGCAATCCCTTTTGTGGAGAACCAGATTCCTGGTGTCCTCTCCGTATCCGATGACCTCGTCTCCCGGCAGCGGGTTGCAGCACGGACATCTTGTGAATTCCGGCTTTGGCTGTTTGGCAAGGAATGATTTCACTGCCTTCTTGGCCTTATATGTAACCATGTGGCCCAGCCAATCCTCCTTTATCTGGATTTCCTCGCCGAGTCCGATCTCCACGCAGTCGCCACGGTGCAGCTGTGTCTTCACTGACGACAGTTTGCCGTTTATCCTTGCGTACATGGCGTGCTCTCCGACGTGTCCATGGATGTGGAACGCGTAGTCGAGTGCTGTCGCGCCTTTCGGAAGCACGATGTTCTCACCCTTCGGTGTGAATACCATGATGTCGTCGTTGTATTCGAACAGGAGGCGTACCTCGTCGATGAAGTTCGATGTCGCGGAGTCTGCGGCAACCTTCTTGAGCACGTCCTTGAAGTTGTTCAGCCACATCATGAGGTTTTCGCTGGTCTGCTCTGCGGCACATCCGAGTCTGGATTTGCGTACCATTCTCTCCGATGCGATGTGGATCTCCTCCCATGTGCCTCTGCTGTTGAGGATCTTGATGTGGAGACTTTCGTATCCGTTCTCCTTTGGGGCGTCGATGTAGTTTGAGAAACTGCCCGGACGTTCCTTGAAATGGTCGGTAAGAACGGCGTATATCCTGAGGCTCATGATCTTTTCTGACATCCCTGTTGTGTCGGGGAAGATGATCCTGATATAATGCTTGTCTTCCGCATGATCGAAGTCGCATCCCTTGGTGCGCATCTTTCTCCATATGCTGTATGGCATCTTGTACCTTACCTGGGTGCGTACCTTGATGCCGGCTTCAGCCATTACGGTATTGATCTGTTTCGACAGTTGTGCAAGGTATTCCTTGTCTCTTTCCTTCTCGTTTTCCAGCAAGGTCGCAATCTCAGAGTATTCCCTAGGGCATCTGAATCTGAATGAAAGGGTTTCCAGCTCTGACTTTACGTGATACAATCCGAGACGGTTTGCAAGTGGTGCATAGAAATAGTCGGTCTCGCCGGCAATCTTCATCTGCTTGTCCGGCTTCATGCTTTCCAATGTGCGCATGTTGTGCAGACGGTCGGCCATCTTGATGAGGACGGCTCTTACGTCATATTGCATGGAGTCCAGCAGCTGACGGAAGTTGTCTACCTGTTTGGAATGATTGTATTTGTCTTTCTTCTTTTTGGTCACGACGTCAACCAGGAAGGCTACGTCATCGCCAAACCTTTCCTGCACGTCTTCCAGAGTGTAAGGCGTGTCTTCCACCACATCATGCAGGAGTGCGGCTATGACGGGGTTAGGGCCAAGTTCAAGCTCCTGTGCTACAATCTTCGCCACAGCTATGGGATGCATGATGTATGGCAGGCCTGATTTCCTGTACTGGTCCTTGTGAGCGTCATAAGCAAGTTCGAATGCGTCCTTTATCCTGGCCATGTCTGTTTCGGACACGGTTTCTTCGAGGACCTTATAAAGTTCGGATATGCTCTCCTGGATAGTCGTGTTATAGTCTTTCATAAGCTCTGGGTTTTGCGCGAAACCGCTAATTTCGCAAAACATTTCGGTATTATCAATAAAAACGGAGGCTTTTGTAGTCATGAATCTTTTTGTGGTTTATTTCGTTAATTATTGTAATTTTGCATGAATGAACTAAATATAATTTATATGGAAAAGAAACTATATCCGTTGAAGTTTATCCCTGTTCCATCAAGGAGACCATGGGGAGGTAGCGCACTTGTCGCAGAGCTTGGAAAGCATTTCGTTGAGGTTGACGAGGAAGGCAATGAGACAGTGCTTGGAACAGATGTCCTGATCGGCGAAAGCTGGGAGCTTGCAGACATGGGCTCGGAAGACTCGGTGGTTGAGAACGGATGGCTGGCAGGAAACACTATCGGTGAACTCATGGAGACTTATCTCGAGAGAATCGTAGGTGAGAATGTGTATAATTTTTATGGACGCCAGTTCCCTCTGCTCATAAAGTTTCTTGACATCAATGACAAGCTTTCAGTGCAGGTGCACCCAGATGACGAGGTGGCTGCAGAGAGATATGATTCTTTAGGTAAGGCAGAGATATGGTATATCATGGACGCCAAGCCAGGTGCAAAGATGTATTGCGGATTCACTCGCGACATCACAGCGCAGGAGTTCTATGACAGATGCCAGAACGGTACAGTCGAGGAGGTCCTCAATGTGATCTATCCTAAGAAGGGTGACGTCATCTACATCACTCCAGGTACCGTGCATGCGGCTGACGGCGGTATCCTCATCGCCGAGATCCAGGAGTCTTCGGACATGACATTCAGACTTTACGACTGGGGCCGTGAGTTCAATCCGGCTACAGCAAGAAAGATGCACCTTGAGGAGGCGATCGACGTGATCGATTACCGTGCGTTTGATCCGGGCATCTACCGCAAGGGTCCGCTATGGGGCGAGGAGGCATCATATGTTCCATGCCAGCCACGCGAGTGTGAATGCGAAGGAGAGTGTGAGTGCCATGAGGGTCACGAGGGTCATGAGTGCCACTGCCATGAGGAAGGCCATGAGTGCCATTGCCACGATATGAGCCAGGAAGGCCAGATGATCCAGGATCTCGTTGAGTGCCCGCAGTTCAGTGTAGCGAAGATCGCTCTTACAGATCCTCTCCATATTTATACTGAGCAGTTCGAAAGCTTCATCGTATATATCTGCCTTGAGGGTGCGGCTTCTATCCAGGTGCCTTCTACAAAGGAGAACGGCGAGGCTTGCATGGAGAACTACGAGTTCAAGAAGGGCGAGACTATACTCGTTCCTGCGGACATGCCTGATTTCTTCCTTGTTCCGCGCTATCCGGATACTCTTCTTCTTGAGGCTGTGACACGTCCGGAGGAAATCGTTGACGGATATATTGATCCGGAGACAGAGGCCTTTCTTGAGGATGAGGACTATGAGGGACTTGAGGACGAACTCGCTGATGAGCCGGCAGGTCCCACTGGTGCGTCTCCTCTGAATTTCTTCAATTGATCATGGAAGAGGTAAGGATAGACAAATACCTATGGGCCATAAGGGTCTACAAGACCAGGACGGAGGCTACGGATGCATGCAAGGGCGGAAAGGTCCGTGTAAACGGAGCTGACACCAAGCCCTCCAAGCCGGTGAAGGTGGGTGATATGATCGCTGCACGAAAGGGCGCGGTTGTGTATACCTACAAGGTGTTGCAGCTCATTGACAAAAGGCAGGGAGCGAAACTGGTTCCGGATTATGCTGAGAACCTGACTCCTGCCGAAGAGATTGCAAAGCTCCGTGCACCGGTTGAGACGTTCTTCCTCAAACGCGACAGGGGTGCGGGACGTCCTACCAAGAAGGATCGCCGTCAGATGGAAGACCTTTGGAGCAGTTTGGACTTTGACGTCCCGGATGATGTGGCAGAGCTATTTTTTGACACAGAAGACTAGAATTTGACACAGAAAACAGAAATTTGTTTTCTGTGTCAAATTATTTGTGCTACACTTTGGCAATTTAACGATATATATTTGCAGAAAGATATATTAAAAATATGACACCATTCTTAAAACAGGTTGCGCAATATCATTACGGTTCGGGAAAGGTCGAAGACAGATGCTTCATCTTTCCGAACAGGCGTTCGATGGCTTTCTTCAGGAAGTATCTGGCTGAAGCCGTTGTGGCATCCGGTACGGATGTTCCTTTGAAGATGCCTCAGATGCTGACGATCAACGATTTCTTTTATAAGGTAAGCGCAGTGGCTCCTGCCGACAAGGTCAGGTTGCTGCTCTGTCTTTATAAGTGTTACAGGAAGCTTAATCCTAAGGCGGAATCTTTGGATGAGTTCGTCTTCTGGGGAGATGTCCTTCTTGGGGACTTCAATGACGTTGACAAGTATCTTGCAAACCCCAAGCAGCTTTTTGCCAATGTGGCCGATCTGAAGCAGATTCAGGATGACTATTCCTATCTTACCGATAACCAGAGGGATGCGATTGACAGCTTTGTCAGCCATTTCAGCAATCAGTCCGGAAAGCTTACAGTGGCGATCGATTCGGAAAACCCTGATGTCCGGGGCAGATTCCTGCAGATATGGAACATCCTGTATCAGTTGTACTGCGACTTCAACAAAAGCCTCAGAGAAAGCGGATTGGCATATGAGGGAATGGTTTACAGGGATGTAGCGCAGAGATTGGATGAGAATTCAGCGCAGGATATCCTGGGACAGGTTTTCCCGGACGAAAAGACCTTCGTATTCGTAGGACTCAATACTCTCAATGAATGTGAGAAAAAGCTCCTCCGTAAGCTCAGGGATGCATCTCTCGCCGAATTCTGTTGGGATTACAGCGGGGATATGATCCAGGATCCGCAGAACCGCTCATCATTGTTCATGAGCGAGAACGTCAAGGAATTTCCGCAGGTGAAGACATGGGACGAGGGTGTGGACCCATCCAGGGTGGCTTCTGTTAATGGCGTTTCGGTGCCTTCTGCTGTAGGTCAGGCGAAGAGACTTTCGGACATTCTGTCGACCGTCGAGGATTGGAACGACTGTGCTGTGGTTCTTCCTGACGAGAATCTCCTGTTGCCGGTCCTTAATTCGATCCCTCCTCATGTCACAGACATCAATGTGACAATGGGATTGCCGATGAAGGGCAGTCTTATCTACTCTATGATGGAGATAGTGTGTGCGATTCAGCTTCACAATGTCTATCGCAAGGGTGGATGGCACTTCTATCATAAGCAGGTCTGGGATCTTTTTGCAAATCCTTTGTTCCGTAATGCGGCGGACAAGAAGACAAGGGAGATAATGCAGGGTGTCAAGACTTCTGCGAAATTCTATATACCGCAGGAGGATCTGTCAGGCACGCCGTTGCTGGATGTGGTCTTCAGACCGGTCATTACGGATCTCAAGTCAAAGGAAAGGTCCCAGATAGAGGCTTTTGCCAAATATCTGAAAGATGTCATTTCGACAATCGCCCCGTCAGCGGCAACAGACTCGCAGCTTGCATTGGAACTGGAATATGCCAAGGAATATTACAAGTCGGTGACCATGCTTCAGGAGAGTCTCTGGGGTGCGGGAGAGGAAGTGCAGGATGATTCTCATGTGGAGATTCTGCCTTTGACGTATGTAAGGCTTTTGACCCAGTTGCTGGGTATGACTTCCGTTCCGTTCCGCGGAGAGCCTCTTAAGGGCCTTCAGATCATGGGACCGTTGGAGACCAGGGCGTTGGACTTCGGCACTGTGGTGATAATGTCGTCCAATGAAGGAGTTTTCCCTCGCAGAAGTGTGAGTTCGTCTTTTGTTCCGCCGGAATTGAGAAAGGCTTTCGGATTGCCTACATATGAGCTGCAGGATGCTATCTGGGCTTATTATTTCTATAGGATGATCTCTCGTGCCGAGAATGTCTGGATGATGGTTGACTCCAGGGCGGAGGGAAATAAATCCGGCGAGGAAAGCCGCTATATAAAGCAGCTGGAGTATCATTTCGGCATCGCCTTGAACAGATATGGAGTACAGGCCGATAAGATGAAGATAGCCAAGCTTCCGGAAATCGCGAAGACTCCGGAGGATGTCGAGGCGATCAGGAACATGGTGATGTCAGCCACGGCGCTGCAGAACTATCTTGCCTGTCCGGCCAAGTTCTATTATTCTGTGCTTAAGGGTCTTAAGCAGGAGGAGGATGTGTCGGAAAATCTTGATGCCAGCATGGTAGGAACTATCTTCCATGAGGTGATGCAGTCGCTGTACACTTCAGAGGAAGCCATGTCTCCGGATTTCTTCTTCGGGTCTCCAGGGGCAGGACACGCCGGCACGCCTTTCAAGTATATTACAGTTGACTATATCAGGAAGTGGCTCAATCGTGAGGATGATATCAGAGCCAAGGTGCATGCGCTCATTGAGCATAGTCTCAATGTGATGGAGGTTACAGGCCGCGATCTTGTGGTGACGGATGTCATTGTTCGTTATGTGATGAAGACGCTGGAGAGCGATCTGCAGCTTCTCGAGGAAGCGGGAAAGGACAGGTTTGAGATCCTTGGCCGTGAACTGAATGTGAAGGGCACTTTCCACGGATTTGCCTTCAAGGGCTTTATCGACAGGCTTGATGCCTTCGGACCGGATGAGGTCAGGGTCGTGGACTACAAGACAGGTGTGGTGACAGACGACGAGATCTTCATCAATGACAAGAATGCGGCGAACATCGCCAGGAAGATATTCATGCAGGATGTGAAGTCCCGCCCGAAGATCGCGCTGCAGTTCTATATCTATGACATGCTGCTGCAGGGCAGGGAAGACATGAAGGGCCGAAATGTCTACAACTGTGTGTATTCTACGGTTAGGCTTTTCAAGGAATTGCCTGAGTCGCTCCCGGTAAACACGCTCTTCTATGATGCCGTCACAGGATATCTCGAGGAACTGTTGGATCAGATGTGCGATCCTGAGATTGGATTCAGGAGGACAACGACAGAGGAAGTGTGTGAGAATTGTCAATTCAAGTCGATTTGCGGAAAATAGGTATGATAAGGATAATGAAAGCATCGGCAGGTTCGGGTAAGACCTACAACCTCGCCAAGACATATATAAGCCTTCTCCTCAGCAATGAGGACAGATATGCATATAGACATATCCTGGCTGTCACCTTCACAAACAAGGCGACTGAGGAGATGAAGAGCCGTATCATCAAGGAACTCCATATCCTTGCAACCGATCCTGCCTCGTCTGACTATCACGACGACTTCATCCCTTCGTTGCTCCCGGATGATGCGTCCATGATCCGCAGGGCCGGCACTGTCCTGAGGGACATCCTTCACGACTACAGCGCTTTTGCAGTCAGTACGATAGATAAGTTCTTCCAGCAGACACTCAAGGCTTTTTCCCGTGAAATCGGTCAGTTCGCTTCGTATCAGGTGGAGTTGGACAAGGATTCCCTTGTGAAAGAGAGTGTAGACAGGATCTTGGATTCCCTGACTCCTGAGGATTCAGGGCTTCTGTCATGGCTTTCTACCAACATGATCGAGAAGATCGAGTCGGGTGGAAAGTACAGCCCGGATGCAAACCTTTCGAAGTTGGCGATAAGGCTTATGGACCCTCAGCGTCAGGAAGAGTTCGAAAGGGTGGGATTGGACGAAGGTACTGCATATTCTCAGGAAACCCTTGATGCCATCAGAAAGCAGTGCCGTGCTATCATGGTCCGTTTCAGGGCTAAGGTCCGTGATGCGGCCGTGGCTTGTCTGGCGGTGATGCGCGCCAAAAATGTTGACCCCAATGACACATACAGGTCTTTCATGAAGGCTCTTCTTACATACGAGGAGCTTGTTGAGATGGATTATTACAATGTCGTGGCTTCTCCGACTCCCGCCTTCATAGCGAGGGCACTTGAGCCTGAAAACTGGTTTTCGGCGGCGAAGAAGAAGATCCTGCTGTCGAAGGTGTGTCCCGATCTTCCTATAGCCCTTACGGCGTTCTGCGAGCTGTTCACAGGATATGAATACAAGTTGTATAAGACATCGCATATTCTTGATAATCAGATATATGGACTAGGTGTGGCGAGGGAGTTGTCAGAGACCTTCAAGGAACTCATGAGGGAGAAGAACGTGTTGTGCATTGACGATTCGAATACGATACTCAAGGGCATAATCGATAATACTGAGGCGCCTTTTATTTACGAGAAGATCGGAGTCCGCTTTGACCATTTCCTTTTGGATGAGTTCCAGGACACTTCTTCAGTCCAGTGGGATAATTTCCGTTCTCTGCTTGTGGAGAGCGACTCCAAGGGAAAGGAGAATCTTATAGTAGGAGATGTCAAGCAGAGTATATATCGTTGGAGAGGATCGGACTGGAAACTGCTTGACAGTGAGATTCCGGCTCAATTCCCAGGATTCACTCCGGAGGTGCTGGATACCAACTATCGCAGCCTTTCCAACATTGTCGAGTTCAATAATGAGTACTTCGAGGCGGCGTCATGGCTTCTGGACAAGATCAATGACGGAGGAAACTATATGGGTTCGATCTACTCGGATGTAAGTCAGAAGGTGGGCAAGGGGAGTCAGGAGAAGGGCAGTGTGAGCCTCACTTTCTGTCAGGAAGAAGATCAGCTCAAGAAGGTTCTGGAGGCTATAGATGAAGTGCGTCAGGCCGGTGCGCGTCTTTCTGAGATTGCGGTTCTTGTCCGTACAAACAAGATCGGTCAGAAGGTTGCGGCAACGCTTATCGACAATGGCATTGCTGTCATAACTGACGATTCGCTCAAGGTGAAGCGATCTGTGACAGTGCGTCGATTGGTGTCTATGATGTCCTTGGTCGACAATCCGGATGACACGGTCGGAGGTTACCTGGCGAAGTCTCTTGAAGTGGGTGTGCCGGGAGGATGTAATTCGCTGGTGGATATGGCTGAAGCTCTCGTCAGGGACATGAAGGCGAATGATCGTGATGGCGTCATCGAGGGAGAGATTCTCCACCTGCAGTCATTCATGGATAATCTTCATGATTATGTGGCGGCAAACGGCAACAATCTCCGCGGATTCCTTAAGCACTGGGAAGATGTAGACCCTTCCATCAGTTCGCCGTCATCGGGCGAAAGCGTGCGCGTGATGACTATCCACAAGTCCAAAGGTCTGGACTTCCCATATGTGATCATACCTTTTGCAGACGAGATAGGTATGTTCAAGTCCGAATATCGCTGGTGTGCCCCTGATCTGAAGGGGTCTCCGCTTGAGGGCGTCGCAGAAGGTGTATACAATGTGAACATTTCCAAGAATACCCCTCAGACCATGTTTGCGGAGCATTATGAGGAAGAGAGGGTGCTTCAGATGGTGGATAATATAAACTCCATCTATGTCGCCATGACTCGCGCTGCACTTGGAATGCATATCATTGCGGAAAAGCCTAAGGATGATTGGGTGGAAAGCCTGAAGGGAGAGGATAAGGAAGGATGGAAGCCTGAGTTCGCAAACTTTGCGCTCGTGCTGTACTGGTTTGTCGCATCCGGAAGGAAGAAGGGAGTACGCAGACTGGACGGAGAGTCATTTGTGAGGTTTGATCTCGGAAACATCGTCGATTTCAATGCCTTGAGGAAGTCCGACAAGGCCGTGGCCATGCCGTTCCCGATAAAGGATGATGATCCGTATCCTTCGTATGCACTGAATCCTGAGTCTTCTGAGAATGGTGATGTGCGTGAGAGAGGTCGTCTGAAGTTCTCGGCCGACTCGATTGACTTCTTTTCTGAAGACGGTGCTGCGGGAGTCGAGGCTTCCAACCGTATAAGGGGAGTTGTCCTTCATGATATCCTTGCCCATGTCAGAGTGCCGGAGGATCTGGACAGCGCTTTGGAGAATGCACGCGTAAGGGGAGAACTGACCGCGGAGCAGGCTCTCGATGCCAAGAAACTCCTGGAACTCAGGATTGCGGAAGCTATTCCGATGGGATGGTTCCCTGACGATCTGTCTAAGATCATGCTTGAGACTGATATCATAGACACTGACGGACAGGTATATCGTCCGGACAGAGTCGTGGCCGATGGGGGAAAAACTCTGGTGATAGACTATAAGTTTGGTGTGCATCACAGCAAATATGAGCGTCAGATGAAGCGTTATGCTGACATATTGCGTCGCATGGGATATTCCGAAGTGACTGCGGTTTTGTGGTATGTGCAGACCGGTGAGTGCAAGGTTATCTAAAGATAAATTTGTATATTTGTCGTTATGTTTGATTTTCTGAAAATCAAACATAACGACCGGTCCGGGTAGGACCGAGATACCCCAGGGGGTGATATGCGATAGCATATCGGGGGTTAGACTATTTTAATATCAGGAATATATGGAGACAAAAGAAATAGATACATGCAAGCTGCTGTATAATACAGAGCGTGTGAAGCTTTACATACCGGAGTATGGACGCAATGTCCAGAAGATGGTCGACTATCTCAAGACCATAGAGGATCGCCAGAAGCGCAACGAGCAGGCACGTGCGATAGTCAAGGTAATGGAGATCATCAACCCAGCTGTCCATCTCCAGGACAACTATGAGCAGAAACTTTGGGACCATCTCCATATAATTTCCGGCTTCGACCTGGATGTGGACTCTCCATATCCGGCACCAGCTCCTGAGAGCCTGGAGGAGAAGCCTATGATGATACCTGTTTCGCGCAAGCCTATCAAGGCCAGCCACTATGGCAGGAACATCGAGAGCTTCATCGATCTTATTGCAGGCAAGGAGGATGGTGACCAGAAGACTGCGATGATACGTTCCCTCGCTGTATATATGAGACAGCAGTATCTTATCTGGAACAAGGACACAGTCTCTGACGAGACGATTTTCCAGGACATCGAAAGATTGTCGGACGGCAGGATAAAGGTTCCTGAGGGACTTCAGCTGTCAAGGATTGATGCCGGTACGACATTCACCAGGCCGGGCGTTCAGCAGCAGAAGCAGAACAAGTGGCAGAAAGGTAATCAGAAAATGAGAAAGCAGCATAAGTAATATGGCAGATAAGAATACAAAGAAAATCAAGAAGAAGTCTTTCTCGAAAGGCCTCTTCAAGAAGGGTTTCTTCAAGAATATGGACCCTGAGCTTAAGTCGATCCTGATCAAGTGCTCCGGCGGTCTGGTCATGATCGTAGCCATGTTTACTTTTGTTTCCATGGTGTCGTATCTCTTCACCTGGTCAGTGGATAAGGATCTTCTTATGAACGCTGATAGGATGAGCAGGGGAGTGGACGTAACCAATATGGGAGGAAAGCTCGGATATATTTGGAGCCATTTCCTGATATCGGACATGCTCGGACTTGCCAGTTTCATCTTTGTTTTTCTCTTCGCCGCCCTTGCTTACAGGCTGTTCTTCTGGCAGAGGCATATCGGACTGATGCGACTGACTTTCCTTTCGGTAAGCGGCGCATTCGTCCTTTCGCTGGCGCTTTCTGTCTTCGGATCGGTGAGAATCTTTGATGGAGGCCTGGCAGGAGATGCCGGAAGAGCTGTTATGGATTCCATATCAAATCTTCTTGGGCCGATTGTGGCGGTGCTTGTGGTGATTGCCTTGGCTGTAGTATGGCTCCTGTTTGCAAGCGGAAGGTTTGCACGCTGGTTTGCTCTTTCAGGTGAAGATAAGCCGGTTCAGGTTACAGATGATGTGATTGACAGTGAGATCGAGCAGGAGGAGGAAGAGTCAGAACCAGAGGCGGATGAAGATGTGGAAGAGATCGAGGAAGAAGAGGCTTTTGTCGAGGATGATGTACTGGATGAGGAACTCGAGGACGAAGAACTCATCCCGGAATTGATCGAAGTTGAACCGGTGGAGACTCCGGTGGAGCCCGATGTGACCCTTGGTGAGCAGCAGGAAGAGCCGGCATCTCAGGTTGACGGAGGAGAAGGAGAAGAGGGAATGGAAGTCATCAGAGGAGAAGTGGTTGTCCCGGTTGTCGAAGATCTCCCAAGAATCGATAATCGCGAGGAACTGAGTGGATATGAGTTCCCGTCATTGGACCTTCTGCGTGACTACTCAGCGCAGCAGCATATCGTCAGTCAGGCGGAGCTTGACAGGAACAACATGGTGATCCGTACGACTCTCAAGAACTACAAGATCGAGGTCGAGAAGGTCACTGCGGTGGTAGGTCCGACAGTCACATTGTATAAGATTGTGTTGGCTCCGGGAATGAAGGTGGCTTCGATCGAAAGCGTTCATAGAGAGATCGCGATGGCCCTTGAGGTGGGTGGAGTGCGCGTCGTGACCCTTCCGGGCTGCGTGGGCATTGAGGTGCCTAACAGCACGCCGTCAATCGTTCCGCTCAAGTCAATGCTTAACGACGAATCGTTCAGGAACAGCACTGCAGAGCTCCCTATCGCGATAGGATATTCGACATTGGCTCAGAAGGTCAAGGTGTTTGACCTTGCAGATGCTCCACACCTTCTTGTTGCAGGTGCCACAAAGCAGGGTAAGTCAGTGGGACTTAATGTGATCATCTCGTCGCTGCTTTATTCGAAGCATCCGTCAGAGCTCAAGTTCGTCTTCATAGACCCTAAGACCGTAGAGTTCACCCCATACAATCCGCTTCTGAAGCATTATCTGGCAGTGGTTCCTACTGCAGCCGATGAGGAAGACGAAAGAAGGAGGGCCATTGTCAAGAAGGCAAAGGATGCGGAGCAGGTACTCAGTTCGCTCTGTATAGAGATGGACGAGAGATATGAACTCCTTGCCAATGCCGGTGTGAACGACTTCAAGAACTACAATGAGAAATATAAGGACCGTTATCTCCTTCCTACAGAAGGCCACAGATATCTTCCTTATCTGGTGGTTGTCGTCGATGAGTATGCTGACCTTATCATGGCAGGTGGATCAACTCCGGATGACAAGAGGTCAGCAAAGAACATTGAGGCTGCTATCATACGTCTCGCCCAGAAGGGTAGGGCCGCTGGTATCCATGTGATCATTGCCACACAGCGTCCATCGGTGAATGTCATCACAGGTCTGATCAAGGCCAACTTCCCTACACGAATCGCATTCCGCGTGCTTTCCGGTGTCGACTCAAGGACCATCCTTGACGCTGTCGGTGCGGAAAACCTGATCGGTAAGGGTGACATGCTTTACTATGCGGGAGTCAAGGTGGAGCGTATCCAGTGCGCATACATCAGCATGGAGGAGATCAATCAGATGACCAAGTTCATCGGTAATCAGACAAAGTACGGTCAGTGCTACAATACGCCGTTCTATCTCCCTGTGCCGGAGTCGACTGACGGCAGTCCGGCAGGTGGCAGCCTTGATATCCTGACTCTCGATTCTGAGTTTGAGGAAGCTGCACGTACCGTTGTACTGACCCAGAAGGGATCAACTTCCGACCTCCAGCGCAAGCTTGGCATGGGTTATGCGAGAGCAGGAAGGGTTATGGACCAGCTCGAGAAGGCAGGTGTAGTCGGACCGCAGGAAGGCTCCAAGCCTCGTCAGGTTCTCGTCGCTACCCTTGACGAACTCGAAGAGCTCATAGCTCCTTACCTGAACAGATAGAAATGAAGAAAATCACAATGATAATCGCCGCTTTGCTTTCAATGGTTGCGGCGAATGCTCAGACAGCGCATCGTACGGCATTGGACAAGCTGTACGATGCGCTGTCATCATCTTGTGTCACCATGAAGTGTGCCTATTCAATCAATGTCTCCAACACTCGTATGAAAGGGGAAGCTGATGTTTCAGTTCAGGGTGATATGTACACTATGACCGGCAATGGATTGCAGGT
>JAEIGA010004133.1_pt1 | contig 22468 bp, 19 predicted proteins | sample 9270691 | NCBI WGS metagenome assembly JAEIGA01 (sample SAMN17057246, study PRJNA624740) | gut metagenome | biome: biome; isolation source: fecal sample | host: Bos grunniens | place: China: Xizang | collected 2019 | reverse complement strand
GCGAGAGAATTTAGTGAACAAGCTCACAATCCCTCGCCATCGCTCTATTGTTGCTACGCAACTATTGTCCTCGCATTGTCTGACCTACTCGTGGAAACGTTAGTAGTTTAGAGTGGTGTTCCGCTTGTGCTCCACAATTTGATATTTATTTTAACCTGCTTCTGTAAGAGGATAGGCGGCAGTCGTGAGACTCACACCTAATTCTTTGTTTATCTGCAAGTTCTGCAATAAATCTATATTTACAAGTCATTTTCCACCGCTCGTGCTTTCATATATTCATTATAGCCATCTGTATAATGTAATCCTACACATCCTGAAGCTTTTATTTCGATATGTACACTACCCGTCAGCCCATAACCAACACTAAAACCAGTATAATATTTACAATGGCCATCCTTTACTTCGCTATATTTATCGTTATCGTCATCAAGATCTATATAACTTGGGGTACTAACAAACTCCTCTTTCGAGTAAGATGGTTCTCCATACTTCTTTTTTAGAGAAGAAACCAATGCACAATAATCATTGTATAAGTGACTCCATCTATATTTTGTTGGCAATATGGCAACCACCTCATATACCAAATTATCGTATGTTTTCACGATTACTTCACAATCACTATAACCAGCAAAAGAACCACCCTTGTACCAATATGAGCCCTGACTTTTATAATTATATTCAAAACCCACCGCTTCCAGTTTACGACCAAACTCTTCTGGTGTACCATCGATTGGAATACCCTTAAATGTTAGATGCTGATGTTCTACTGAAGATACTTCTGTAGAAGACGTAGGCTCTGCTGTCGTTTCTGTTTCTACTGTCTGTGCAAATAGGGTGCATACTGAGAATATGCACAATAGTGATAATAAAATCTTTTTCATAGGTCGTTAAGTTTGATTTTTAACAATGTAATAGTAGTACAAATGTACGAATTATTCAACAAATAAGAAATATTATCTCATAATTTGTAGAGTTTGTATCATTAAATGTTTACAACCCTTGGGTTAGTAGTTTTTATTACAGAACCTGTTTCTGTAAGAGGATAGGCGGCAGCTGTGAAGCTCCCGCCTAATTCTTTGTTTATTGGTCCTGTAATAAAAACTACTGACGGTTTGGAACGTAGCAACAATGCGTGTAACGACGAGTGCAAGCACTCATCAACAGAGCAATGGCGAGAGAATTTAGTGAACAAGCTCTCAATCCCTCGCCATCGCTCTATTGTTGCTACGCAACTATTGTCCTCGCATTGTCTGACCTACTCGTGGAAACGTTAGTAGTTTAGAGTGGTGTTCCGCTTGTGCTCCACAATTTAATATTTATTATAAATCTATTCCAACTTTCGTTCTATCAGTTGTGCCCACGCTGGCATACTATCAGCATAACGCCTAAACACCTTTCCGTTGACCGCTCTGAAGAGGGGGCGGGCATCGTTATTCTCCACCGAGTTATCATAGAGGTAGCACCGATCAACTATCTTTGCGACATCTATGCAATTTGCCACAGAGAGTTTGTAGCGAGATATTATCTTCGTAATAGGCACGTCGTGTCCACCCTGCATCACTCGCTTGGCAATACGCATAGCATTTATAGTTGGAGATTCGGTACATACGAAGAATAGTCGCACAAAAAATCCAGACTCTTTTGCTCTACGAATATAATCTACCTTATCTCGACGTGACAACACCGTCTCAAATATTAGGCTCTTTCGCTCACGCAAACACTCTTCACGCAACTCCTCGCAGTAGATGATTGACCTGCTAACTGCGTCTACAGAGTTCCAATCACCAAATCGCTCCTGAGCGATAATGTCGGGATTGATATAAACAGCATCCTCCATCCACTCGTGACGCAGAATCTGCTCTGTGACAGAGGTCTTACCAGACCCATTAGGGCCAGCTATAACAATCAATACGGGTTTATGACTATTTACCATTGCCACAAGAATAATTTGCTAAATTATCCGATACCAACTGCTCTAACTCGGCGTGGAATTTTGCCTCTGCCTCTGCGCCACGACGACGAGCCTCCTCGCCAGCAGCGTGCATCAATGCCTCCAACTGTTCATCAGTAGGCTCCTCAATATCCGTAAGACGATATTTTTTCAACTCCTGCTCCGACATAATACTTATTATTTGATTTAGCAAAGTTAGCAATTATTGAACAATATACAAAAGTTGACTCTATTTTCTTGTTCAAACGAAAAACTTTGTTTAATTTTGCGTTGTCGAGGGTCTGCTCTCGGCAGACATATTTATTAGTGAAAGTGTTTCGCTAATCCTTAACAATGAAATTTGGCGATTTTAGACGAAAGGATAACGAATGCTTACATCACTTGTATTGGTATGCTATGTCGGCACATTCTGTGCTTACTCCACATACTGTACAGGTGTGGAGTATCGTTTATTTTCGTCGAGGCCACGCCAAATGCCCATTGTTAGATAAACGATCATCTCCACACTTTCTTTTTTATATTAATCCCGTTGTAGGAGGTGGAACGGAAGCAAACAACTATTTCTTATGAAAAAGTTTTTATTTTGTATTTGCGCAATGTTTTTGGTGTGTAACCTGTACGCACAAGAAGTGAAGCCATTTTATTTACAAAGCGGCAAATATTACAACATTGAGTCAATGTTTGCCAGTAATGGTGATGCTTTACCCGTTAAAGATAACCCAGGCAATTGGCTTCATTTTTATTCCAAAAATGCAAATGAACACATCCTTGAAATTATTGAATTTGGTCCTACTGAAAAAATAGTGTCTCAGTATGTTGTATCTGTGATAATGCCTGTTAAAGGTGATCGTGTTGCATATGTATTAGAGGATGCGAAAGACTATTCTTTTGTTGATTGTTTTGAAATAGACGATGAAATTGTCATAATGAGATTTTTTAATAATGAAACACGACCACGTGAAGAGAAGTATTTTAGAATTGGCCGTGGTGGATATGACTACAATGAGGTAAAAAAAATGTACAGTTTCTAACTAAAAAATAAACGATATTGTGGATGTAATCTTTAATGAGTTATACATTAAAGTTATACAACCCTTGGGTTAGTAGTTTTTATTACAGAACCTGTTTCTGTAAGAGGATAGGCGGCAGCTGTGAAGCTCCCGCCTAATTCTTTTTTATAGGTCCTGTAATAAAAATTACTGACGGTTTTGAACGTAGCAACAATGCGTGTACCGACGAGTGCAAGCACTCATCAACAGAGCAATAGCGAGAGAATTTAGTGAACAAGCTCACAATCCCTCGCCATCGCCCTATTGTTGCTACGCAACTATTGTCCTCGCATTGTCTGACCTACTCGTGGAAACGTTAGTAGTTTCGAGTGGTGTTCCGCTTGTGCTCCACAATTTGATATTTATTTTAACCTGCTTCTATAAGAGGATAGGCGGCAGCTGTGAAGCTCCCGCCTATTGCTTTTTTATTATAAATTCTGAAAAAACTACTTTATCCATCGCTCATGATTACCATACTGATCGGTGAATGAAAAATTATGTTTATCTAAGGTATGAATTATGTTTGTATAGTTGCGTCCATCATTACGATATTGTATCCATATTCGTGAATTTATGTCTAATAACCATGTTCCACTCACCTTACCGCCAGAATAACCATCTATACTATATGTTCCGTTTTTATTTATTGTCATAATTAACTGACTCTCATCATATCGATGCCATGTTCCATATAAATCAGATTTTTTTAATATACCATTATCCTCTTTCTCGCACGACGAGAGTAAACAGCAGCCCATAATTACCATTAATGCACATAGTAAAATCTTTTTCATAATAGTTTGATATTTAAGTTAAAGAATTAAGTTTTTTGCCATATAATATTTATCCTTAAAATTATAAGTATTCAAAACTATATATCAAATCAGAATCTCCTTCGCCGCCAACTGTACGCGATATACATTCTATAGGATATCCCTGCTTGTCAAACGACCATGTATATGTTGTAGTGGTCCAATCAGTCGTTACTTTGCTCACATAACTAGTATTTCTCTGATTAAATAATGTGTTTGTTCCATATAAATCATCTGGATGCAGTATGTATATTTCTGGCTCATCTAAAACAACAATCCAATTCGGGTCAATATTGATTCTTTTAACTGGATAATTACTATATCGTAAATGTGTTTCATATTTTTCACCCTCATCCATATAGCTCCACCTGGAGATATTTTTCACCATATTACCATTTTCCCATTCATATAATTCGTAATTATCATCTACCATCGCCGATGTTATATGCCCATTAGAATCATACTCATAGTAATATGTATCATCCTGATCAATATCGTAAACACTTGCTATAGAGCCATTACTATTAGTTAAGGCTTTATATTCATAACTAGAACCATTGTAATTAGTTATAAGCTTAATACTTCCATCACTATTATATGTTATTGATGTAGAACAATAATCTGTACCACTATCTTCATAAAATATATCAGTGAATCCTATAATGCGATTTTGGTTATCATACTGGAATGTTAAAGTGTGTTTGCCATCCGAATCATTTCGTACTATACTCATACGATAAAGCATACGCTGGTTAGTTTGCTCATCGGAAGGGACATCTGGATTTGGTCTTTCTCCTCTTCCAGCATCATCAAAACTGCAAGCAGCAACACTAAGTACAGTAATAATGCATGTTAATAATTTCTTCATAATAGTTTGAAATTTAAATTAAACAATAAGTTTCTTTGCCGCAGATAGCAACCGTATAACTTAAAATCAGGAGAATACCTAAAAAAAGAAACGTGGGTATACTTACGCCTTGAAGGGACGACCAAGTACCCATACACACATAAGCACAACCCACGCCATAGGGCGTGAGCATTTAGCGTGCCTACTGCTTGTGTGTAATAATTTGGTCGTTTTACAAGGTCAGCAATAGCCTAAATGCCATCTATAAACACTGCGTATTTCGCAATGATACTACAAATATACAAAAGTATTTTCTAAAAGCAAAAAAAATAAGAGTTATTCATTAAAGTGATATATCCCTTGGGCTAGTGGTATTTTACAGAACCTGTTTTTGTAAGAGCATAAGCAGTCGCCGTGATGATGCTTAGCTGTGCTTGAGTTAGGTAAAAGTATTTTGCACCGAGAGGGATAGGGTGTAACGAATTTAGGGAGTGTAAGGCATCTTTAACAAAAAACGCCAAACTCGCTAAAATTCGGCGATAGACGCAAGAGACACGGCATTGCCCATTTGAGGCCGACTGCACCCTACTCGCCCCAATGGTCGTCGAAGCCGAAGAGGTAGGCAAGGAAACCCAAAACAACGCCAATGCCGATAAGGATATTCATATCTATTCTATAGTCTTAAATTTATTACTCAGACAAAGTTAGCAAAACTTTTCGACATTTGCGAGTTATATACCAACAAATTGATGGTCGCTACGGACAAAAAGCGGCAGCCCGTATGGACCACCGCCTGACAATCTTAGATGGGCCCTGCGTTAAACCTAACGCCACCCACTGTAACACTCCGAACCCTAAAACCCTACAACAGTTTCTCAATAGCCTCAGCAACAACCGCCATATCGGTCATTGGCTCGAAACGTGCAACCACGTTACCCTCGCGGTCAACGAGGAACTTTGTGAAGTTCCACTTGATGTCCGACTTCTGGGCGTAGTCAGGGTCTGCCTCCGAGAGCATCTTATCAAGGATTGGTGTGAGCTTATGGTCGGGATCGAAGCCACCAAAGCCCCTCTGTGTCTTGAGCCAGGTGTAGAGTGGCGACGCATTATCGCCATTCACCTCAAGTTTCTTAAACTGTGGGAAGGTGGTACCGTAGTTGAGCTGGCAGAATTTGGTAGTCTCCTCGTCGCTCTCTGGCGACTGGCCCGCAAACTGGTTGCAAGGGAAGTCGAGGATAACCAAGCCTCGCTCAGCAAAACGCCTGTTTAATGCCTCAAGATCAGCATATTGAGGTGTGAAACCACATTTGCTCGCTGTGTTAACGATAAGTAGCACCTTACCCTTGTACTCCTCAAGCTTCACGGGCTTTCCTCCCTGTGCCATAACCTCAAAGTCGTAAATTGATGGTGTACTCTTCTTGCAGCAGCAGCTCTTCTGTCTAATCTCCATAGTTGTAATTTATTACTTGTTATTATATATTATCGTTTTAGTATAATCAAATATTATTCCGATGCAAAAGTACAAATAATTCGCACAACACAAATATTTTTCGTTATTTTTCTCAATCATATATTCTTATACAACTATAAGCCTGTCAAATAGCCAAGCACAAAAAGAGGGGCCATCCCACACAACGAAGGAGAGCCCCACAAACGTAATATGCAATAAATAAAGCCTTTAACCCAGGCCTACGCCACTACTACAAGTCGTTGTACTTTAGACTTGACTCCTCAGCATCGCAGAGGGCATCATTCAGCTTATCGTAATAATTGATCAATACTGAGCCATCTAATACACTGCTGATCCAAAGCATAATACTGCCGTGTTCTGTGTAAAATATCTGCGTATAGTTACACTTTTCGTTGCGAAGAGCTGTCATCTCATAGCCATCGCCCTCGTAGTAAGGAGTGATAAACTCCTCTTTACCTGTAGGCTGGCCATATTTAGTTATAAGTATACTCTTAAAATCGCGATAGGTAGACTTAAGTGATGACCACGATGTTGACTCTCTAAGCACGACAGCCACCTGATATACTATCTTAGTGATAGGGGTACTGTACACAATGACAACTCTCTTGCTACCAGAAAATTGTCCCTCAAGAGTCACGGAACTATCACCAACTGAGAGTTTTTCGAAACCCTTAGCCTCGAGCTGTGAGGCGAACGACGTGAGACTGCCATCAATAGGGATACCCATAAATGTCTGATGCTCCTGAGCATAGACGCTAAACGAAAAGATGCAACAGAGCATCAAGAGAAAAAATCGCTTCATAGTATTGTAAATTTAAGTTAAGACCAGTGGGGGATGTATGGCATCTACCTTGCGACACCAACATAGAACAAATTTAGGCATAATAATCTAAAAATGCAAATATGGAGTAATATAGTGCACGATCAACACGAGCCTAGGATGCTGTCAAGGCGGTGATAAATAGGCAACCACACAATGGCAATAATGACCAATAACGCTGTGTATATAAGGATGTTACACTGATATATAGTAGGGCAAGCAGGGATATTTAGAGAAAAAAGTCACTAAAAAGTTTGCAGATTCGAAAATCTTGTGTACTTTTGTGCACTCTTTCATAGGAGTAGGGTTTATTGTTGCTGTTGTAGCTCAGTGGTAGAGCACTTCCTTGGTAAGGAAGAGGTCGTCAGTTCAAGCCTGATCAACAGCTCAAAGGAGAGAAGACATCGTGCTTCTCTCTTTTGTTTTATATATACCTGTAAATCAGCCTATAAACCCATTTATCAAGGATTAACTTACATCTTATATTATAAGAAAAGAGTTAATTTATTTCCTTATTCCATTTATATTATCTATCTTTACCGTGAGTAAAACAGAGTAAATACGGAGTAAATGGAGTAATCTATGGCAACCTTTAACTATGTACTCGGTAGAAAGAAGGATAATGGCAAATGCCCAGTTTGCCTATTGAATATTAATTAGTATTTTGTATGAGTAATATTGAAATAAAACAATAAAGCTATGAAACGATTTATTACTTGTATCATTGCCCTAATTTGTATGTGCTCTGCTAACAAAACATCTGCTCAAACAAGCAGAACACTGGAGCAAAATGTGATGGTTAATGTCCTTCCAACAAATGTATTTGGAATAGGTGCTGATTACACTATTGGTTGCAATATAGATGATGTGTTTTTTGTTGGAGGTGGCATTGGCGTTGGTACTTGGCTTGATAATAAAGATGAGTATTGGACTGATACCTGGTTTCCAATATACCTTCAAATTAAGTCGTCATTCTTAAAAGATAGGTATGTTCGCCCATACATATCATTGTCTGCTGGTCTAGATTGCTTTACTTGTGGCTTAGTTCTAAATCCCAACGTTGGTGTATCAATAAAGGCAACTGATTCAACAAGGTTATATCTAGGTGTAGGATACAACGCATACACTATTGATTATGACCTTGACAAAGCAAGTGTCAAATGGGGGTTAAGTGCTCATATTGGATTGTCCTTCTAAATATAGCTTATATAACTTGTCTCCATTCACAAGTGTATAACCAATATACTATTGAAAAGGTAATTTTAAGGGTTAATACATTGGTACTTAGGTGGTAAAAGTAAAAATTAATAACGATATGTGCCTCCATAATATTGACTAATCATAACATATTCAAAATAGAGCAAATATTTAAGTAAATATTAGAAAATACATATACTATACTATTGTATATTAGCAATTTATATCTGTAATAGACTTTGACTTTGGTAAGGAAGAGGTCGTCAGTTCAAGCCTGATCAACAGCTCAAAATAGGATGTCTTGCGACATCCTATTTTTGATTTATAACCCACTGTAAATCATTGATTTACATCTACATATTCAACTGTCGGCATATTTTTGCCTATAAAATTTTGGACCAGTCTGAAATAAGAGTGTTGCACTGACAAAGTCAAGGCATTTAGAAATCAGTTCCGTGGGGTTGCTGATATACCTTTCTTTATATTTCGGCTAGCTACAATTTTTGCTTAATATTTTCACTCCCCACCGGAATTTACGACTGATCCGGAATTTCTGACTGATCCATTTTTCTGTGGCGGCGGAAGCTGGCTCACCTACAGACACAAAAAAAACAGACGGCTCTTTCAAGTCGTCTGCTCTTCTTAGTCGGGATACCAGGATTCGAACCTGGGACCCCCTGCTCCCAAAGCAGGTGCGCTAACCGGACTGCGCTACATCCCGTACTGCCTTAATTGCGGATGCAAAGATATGATGAATTTTTTATTCCTCCAAATATTTTTCAAGAAAAATTCAAAAAAAGTGTAAAAAACTCCATTTTCGTGGCACGAATTGTGTTTTTAGGCCTCATACACTTAATATTTTTGCTTATGAGTAACACAAAACACCCCACTGCCACAACGGCAGTTTATGGTTCGGAGGAGATGATTCACCCTGCACCAACAACGACAATCCCTGAGCACTCGACAACACCCGAGATTGCCTATCGTATGGTCAAGGATGAGACCTACGCTCAGACACAACCACGTCTGAATCTTGCAACGTTCGTCACAACATATATGGACGACCACGCAACACGCCTTATGAACGAGGCCATCGCCATTAACTACATCGACCAGACGGAGTATCCTCGTGTTGCCGTCATCACCAGCCGTTGCATCAATATGATTGCCAACCTCTGGAATAGTCCCGAGGAGGGCGAGTCGAAGACTGGTGCTGTTGGCATCGGCTCGTCGGAGGCCTGTATGCTCGGTGGCGTAGCTGCGTGGCTTAGATGGCGTAAGCGACGTATGGACGAGGGCAAGCCCTACGACAAGCCAAACCTCGTGATGAGCACAGGTATGCAGGTTGTATGGGAGAAGTTTTGCCAGCTGTGGCAGATTGAGCTTCGCCAGGTGCCTCTCACCTCGGAGCATCGCACGTTAAGTCCCAAGGAAGCTCTCAAGCACTGCGACGAGAACACCATCTGCATCGTCCCCATTGCAGGTGTGACGTGGACTGGCCTCAACGACGACATTGCAACTCTTGACCACGAGCTCGACGCCTACAACAAGATGACGGGCTACGACATCCCTATCCACGTCGACGCAGCATCAGGAGGCTTCATTCTTCCGTTTGTAAACCCCGAGTGGAAGTGGGACTTTAGACTCAAGTGGGTGAAGTCGATATCTACATCTGGCCACAAGTTTGGCCTTGTATATCCAGGTCTTGGATGGGTTGTATGGCGAGACAAGAGCTATCTGCCTGAGGAGATGAGCTTCTCAGTAAACTACCTCGGCTCTGAAGTTACACAGGTGGGTCTCAACTTCTCACGCCCTGCTGCACAGATCCTTGGCCAGTACTACAACTTCATACGCTTGGGCTGGGAGGGCTACCGCGACATCCAACAGAACTCGATGACCATCGCTCGCTACTGCCACGAGCGTATTGGCAAGATGGAGTGTTTCGAGAACTATGCCGACGAGGTTGTCAACCCGCTCTTCATCTGGAGTCTTAGCAAGGAGTACACGGAAAAGGCTAAGTGGACGCTCTACGACCTACAGGATAAGTTACAGCAGAGTGGCTGGATGGTGCCTGCCTATACCCTACCTAAGGACATCGACGACATCATCGTTATGCGTATAGTTGTGCGTCAGGGAATGTCACGCGATATGGCCGATATGCTCCTTCGCGACATCGAGAACGCCGTGGCAGAGCTCGACAAGCTCAAGCACCCAACACCCTCACGCGAGAAGTTCGAGCGTCAGGAGCGTCAACGTGGCCGTGTATTCACTCACTAAGCCGCACACAAACAGAAAGCCGAGGCAGGGACCTCGGCTTATTTGTTAAATATGGTACGGATTAACCCAAGTACGACTTGAGCACTGAGCTGCGAGCCGACTGGCGGAGCTTGCGAATCGCCTTCTCCTTGATCTGACGCACACGCTCGCGTGTAAGGTCAAACTTCTCGCCAATCTCCTCGAGAGTCATCTCCGAGCAGCCGATACCGAAGAAGTAGCGGATGATATCGCCCTCACGCTCAGTGAGTATCTCCAAAGCACGCTCCACCTCTGTGGCGAGCGACTCGTTAATGAGGCCACGATCGGCATTTGGAGAGTCGGCATTCACCAACACATCCAAGAGCGAGTTATCCTCACCATCGGCAAATGGTGCATCTACAGAGATATGGCGGCCTGCAACACGAAGTGTGTCGGTGACCTTCTCCTTTGGCAACTCGAGCTCGTTAGCAAGCTCCTCTGCCGAAGGTGTACGCTCGTGCTCCTGCTCGAAGCGGGCAAATGCCTTATTAATCTTATTGAGCGAACCCACCTGGTTGAGTGGCAGACGCACGATACGCGACTGCTCAGCCAACGCCTGAAGGATTGACTGACGAATCCACCACACTGCATAGGAGATAAACTTAAAGCCTCGAGTCTCATCGAACTTCTCGGCAGCCTTGATAAGGCCAAGGTTACCCTCATTGATAAGGTCAGGAAGGCTAAGACCTTGATTCTGGTACTGTTTAGCCACAGAGACCACGAAACGCAAGTTTGCCTTTGTAAGCTTCTCGAGTGCCTCCTGGTCACCCTTACGGATTCTTTGGGCGAGTTCTACCTCCTCCTCTACAGAGATGAGTTCCTCCTTGCCGATCTCCTGCAAATACTTGTCCAACGACGCACTCTCACGGTTGGTGATCGACTTGGTAATCTTTAATTGACGCATAAATTTCTATCTTCTTACAACTATTATTCCTCTTATTTCACGCATATATACGCACGCGGTATGCTATTTGTTTCACTACCCTACTACTTTTTTTTCGACTACGAAGCAAAAGAGAGGTTGTCCGACAGTCTGCCAGACAACCTCAACTCGCAAAAATAGCAGTTTTAGCTCGCTACTTTCTCTTCTTGCGGAGGTTCGTAACGCCCTCGATGAAGCACAACGGATGTGTTGGTGCTCCAGGCAACCATAGGTCTACGTGATACTTATCCAAGAACGAACGGTCCACAGCAGGGCTATCGGCATACAAGCCTCCTGAGATAGCCTCTGAGCCGCAAACTATCAACACCTTAGGCTCAGCGATAGAGTTGTAGCAGATATCGAGAGCCTCGGCCATATTCTCGCTAATAGGACCCGTAAGCACAAGTCCGTCAGCGTGGCGTGGTGAGGCTGTGAAGCCTACGCCATAGCGGCCGAAGTCGAAGTTTACGTTACCCGTAGCACCGAGCTCCATCTCGATTGAAGCATCGCCACCTGCCGAGACCTCACGAAGTTGAAGGGCACGACCAAAATACTTCGATATCTCGGGACGAATAGCCGTTGCATCAAACTTAGGAGCTGTGTCACCCACCTTCACCACGAGGTCCTCGCGACGTGTAGCTGCCAAGCGGTGCTCGTTTGTAAAGCGGATATTGCGTGGTGCACACTTGGCACACTCGCCACAGAAGAGGCAACGACCCATATCGAGCGTCAGAGGCTCAGTGGTAATCGCCTTCGTAGGACATATCTTTGCGGCACGCTCCACATCGCCCTTATCCTTTGTGTCGGTAAGTACTGGGAAGCCACGAAACTCCTCGGTGAGCGTCACGCTATAGAGGTCGGGGATATACTGCCAGCCGTGGCTGCGTAGAATCTTTGCTTTTCCAAAAATCATAGTTTCGATATTTTTGCCACTGCTCACTACAAGTCGTGACCGCAGTACGATAGGTTAAAACTCTTGTTGTTGATTGGGAAGTCCGATATGCCCTCCGAACGCACAGCGATAGCCAAGCCAAGCCAATTATGTACGCTCGGATCCTTAATCTTGTACTTAGCAATCTCGCCCTTATCATTGGTAAGTGCCACGTGGCAGATCTCACCACGCCAACCCTCGACAAGCGAGAATGACAACGCATCGGGGCAAAGTTCAACAAAGTAGTCGGGAGCCGAGATATCACCCTTAGGGGTGTAGCCCTCAAGCGTACGAAGCACATAATCGGCACTCTGCAACACCTCGTCGAGACGCATCTGAAGACGCGACATCACATCGCCATCCTGCTTTGTAATTGGCTCGTGACGAAGGCCCTGGGCATAGTAGCCTGAAGGGTGTGAAGCACGAATATCGCGACGCAGACCACTTGCACGCGAAGCTTGACCCACACCACCTATACGCTGCATCTCAGCCTCAGGCACAAGTCCACACTGTTCGAAGCGGGCAAGAAGCGTAGGATCCTCGAGCATATCGCGACGAAGTTCATCGTAGCGACGACGCACGTCAGTTATATTCTTGAGTATCGTCTCACGCTTCTCAGTCGTAAGCGGATGGTTGGTTCCAAATGGGCGTATCACGCTCTTACCAAAGCGGTTGCCACACCACGCCTGAGTGGTGTTAATAACCACAGTACGCAACGCCTCGCAAGCCACCTGATAGAGCTGGAAGCCGATATCTGTAGCCAAAGCACCCGTATCGGCTATGTGCATAGCGATACGCTCAAGCTCGATGGCAATCATTCGCTCGAGATAGAGGTCGGCATCTATTGCCTTGCGGCCGAGCTTCTCGACAAGTTCAGCGTAGGCTGTAGCGTGGCCAACAGCGGTGTCACCAGCTACCGACTCGGCGATGAGCGTGCGTCGCAACGAGTTATCGTCACGCAACATCTCGCTCTCAACGCCACGATGCTGGTAGCCGAGTGCGATCTCGAGGTGGAGCACCTGCTCGCCATTACATATAAAGCGGAATGCACCTGGCTCGATGATGCCTGCGTGGATAGGACCCACGTTCACTTCGTGTAGCTCGTCACCCTCGATCGAGTAGAACGGATACGTATCCATCGTCGACTGCTTGTTGCGACGGTCATACGAGAAGCGGAGAGGCTTCAGCCAAGGGTGACTATCGAATGGCACGCCATAGAGCTCGTGAATCTCACGCTCGAAGGGGTGAAACTGCGGATGAATAGCCGTAAGCGAGGCGAGACCCTCTGCATAGTAGTCGGGCACAAACGATGTGATGAGCACCTCTGCTGTAGCGTCGTTGGCCAGGATCATATAGAACTTAAGGCCCTGGGCAATCTCCGTTGCAAAGTAGTGTGCCACGTGGTAGTTGCTATCCGCCATACGCTCCTTGAGGTCGTTGTAGAGCTCTACGTAGTCGACCTCTGGGATATCGGCAATGGCGACTGCCGAAGCGGTATTTGTTGTTATATGGTATAGTTTCATAGCACTATTCGATATTTACGATTTGGTCAATAGCCTCCTTGAGCAACTCAGGCTGCCACAATCCGAGGACGATAGCAACAATGAGAAGGATAGCTGCCGAGTACGACAAGCGGCGGTTTACGGCCGAGAGGTGAAGCTCATCCTGGTTAGAGTGATAACCGAGACGGAGCGTGCGTGACCATATTGCGTAGATCACAACGCACATCAAGATGAGCATTGCCACGAGCAACCACCAGCTGCCTACCGACACAATCTCCGAGAAGATCATAATCTCTGAAACAAAGAGTGGTGATGGTGGGAATGCCAAGAGCACAAGTGTGCCGACAATAAAGCCTATAGCTCCAACACGATTGATATTCATATAGTTACCAATACGGTTAATACTATAGCTATTGTAGATATGTCGCATAATACCCACCTGGAAGAACATCGAGCTCTTGACCAGCGTGTGGCACACAACGTGGAACACAGCGGCCCAAAGAGCCACACCGCCAATACCCATACCGATGGCCACAATACCCATATTCTCGACTGTTGAGTACGACAAGAATCGTTTATAGTTGTTGCTTCGACGAAGGAACATAGCACCCACGGCCAAAGACAACACACCTATCAATATCAAGACGTGGCGGGCCCAACTAAACACCTCTGTAGCTGAGGCATAGAGCGTGTAGATACGCATAATTGAGATAAATCCCGCATTAACCAACGCCGTAGAGATAAATGCTGAGGCGGGAGCAGGGGCTGCATAGTTAGCATCGACACCCACGGTGTAGAGTGGAAATATCTCCATCTTACAGCTGTAACCAACGACGATAAGCAGGAATGCCACTTTCAAGTATAGTGGGTTACCGTTATCGATAACACCGCGAAGCGACTCATAGTCCAAAGCTCCGTGCTCTGCGACGGTCGAGAGGAGCAAGATACCGAGGTAGGCCATAGCGATACCTGTCGAGCAGACGAATATATACTTCCACGTAGCCTCCAACGACTGCTGGAACTCGCGGTGGTAGATGATACCAGCCGAGCAGATAGTCGTAGCCTCGAGGAATACCCAAGTCATAGCCACGTTGTCCGAGTAGTAGACACAGGTGATGGCCACAGCAAGGAGCATAAGAAGTGTGTAGTATGCCTTATATGATCGTATGCTAACATCCTCAGCGTGAAGATATGACGATGAGTGTATGAGTGTAAATCCGAGCACTGCCACCATCAAGATATGGAAGAGCATAGCCATAGTGTCGGCACGGAACACCGAGAGCATCACGCTGTCGTGCATCTTGAGCACGAAGAGTGCGACGATAGATGCCGCCTGCACCAAGAAGAAGAGCGTAGCGATGATGTTCGATGCTCTCTCAGTACGCACCACGAGGGGTGCTACAGCCAAAATAAGCGATATAATTAGATATATGAGCATAGTCTTAGTCTTTAATTGAGGTTAGAGCATCCGACTCATCGGTGTGCATATCGTCGTCGAGACGGCGGAGGAACATACCGAGGATGAGAATCGAGATAAGGATATCGAGCATAATAGCCAAGTTGATAAGCATTGGCAGCTCCACACCGATAGCCATCGAGAACAAGAACACACCATTCTCAATCACCAGAAAACCCACCAAGTGGGCAAAGATTCGCTGGCGGAGGACGATGAGAATCAATCCCGACAAGAGGGCGTAGAGAGCCACACCGAAGAATATCATATCGGTGCGATTATCGGCCATATAGTAGGTTATCGTGCAACTGGCGATGAGTGCAAATATCGACATTACCAATGCTCCGAACTGTGTCGATGAGGAGTGTATGCGATTGATCTTTGTCTTGTTGATCACTCGCATCAAGATTGCGGGGATGACAATAGCCTTGAACACCAACGTCTCGACGATGATGAAGCTAAGCTCCACTGGATGGAACGAGTGGAGGCGTGCCATAGCGATGCCAAAGAGCAACAAACCCTGAATCATAAGGATTGTTGTGTGGTTGCGGAAGCGGTCAGCTATCGAGAGATAGATGAGCGTCAGCACATATAGGATAATGAGTGAAAGTACCATATTTCGAAACACTTAAATGTCGATATTCTGATAGAGCAAGAAGCCTGTGAGGAGCACCAATGCCGACATCGCCACGATAGTGAGGATGTAGGTGGTGTTGCGTGATAGTTTGTTGCGAGCACGCAACGACTCGATAGCACCAATCGTAATACCGCTACCCAAGATTGCAAGAGGCGTTGCAAACTCCCAGTGGAAACAGACAACAACCGAGACAGCATTTGCCGCGATCATTGCCCAGATAGCATTCTTCAACCAGCCAGCAATATTGATCATCGCGAGGTCGATACCCGAGTAGTCGAGACACATAACCTCGTGAATCATCGTAAGCTCGAGGTGGGTGCGAGGATCATCGACAGGCACACGTCCCGACTCAATAATCATAATGATGAGGAACACATAGGCAAGCAACAGCATCACAATGGTGATATTGGTATCGAACATCTGGGCTGTCGAGAAGATATCGGCAAACGACGAGTAGCCGCAGAAGAGGGCAAACGTCGCAAGACCCATCATCAATGCTGGCTCGACGAGGGCACCATAGAGAGCCTCACGAGCAGCACCCATACCCTCAAACGAGCTACCAGTATCCATTGCAGCAAGTACAATGGCGATACGCGACAGTGCTAACAGATAGGCTACCAAGACAATATCGCCGTGGAACGACAACACAGGCTCGAGGTCAGCAACGGGAATAAACAGAAAGGCCATAATTGCTGCACCGAGATAGACACAGGGTGCGATACGGAACAGAGCTGTTGTTGTGGGCGAGTAGACAGCACCCTTACGCAACAAAAGTCTCGCATTATATACGTGCTGGAAGAAGCGGATACCCTTGCGTCCTGCCAATATCGCACGTGTTCGGTTGATGACACCCGTAATCGAGAGTGCCACAACAATCATAAGCAGTGTGTTAAGTAGTTTTATCAACATACGTTCTTCGATATTACGGGTTTACAAAATTCCTATGAGCGTGAAAATCAACACCACAGCAAGGAACGCGAGAGCGAATGTAATGTAGTTGTTCACACGGCCAGTACGCAGACGCATAACATTGAGGTTGATTCGATGCATAAGCTTCACCCACCACTGACCAAGCAACGAGTCGACCTTATCCTTGTGGCGAACCTCGTAGTTGTGCTCAGATGGGAATATCTCGCTCTTATCCACAGCACGACCGTCAACAGTATCCTTCATCAGAGGCTTACCGATACTCTCGAGACCCTCTGAGAACGACTCGCCAGTGTACTGCATCTTGATATTTGGAGCCGTAAAGCCGCAACCCCACGTTGGGCCGCTCTCGATCTTACGACGAAGCTGAGCACGACGCTTGGCCACAAAGAGAAGGGCAATGACAATCAGAAGCATCAGACCAATATAGCTAAGTTTCTCGAGCATAGGCACAAACGACGCAATGGCCATAGCACTATCGGCACCAGTAACAGCCTCGGCAACAAGCGTAATAGGACGAATAGCATAGTGTGGCAAGAGGCCTATCACGAGAATCAACACCGCGGGAATAGCCATAGCCACAATTCGCTGATTGTCGACCTCTGTAGACTCTGCTACGTGGTGCGAACGTGGTGAGCCAAGGAATACAACGCCATATAGTTTCGAGAATGCTAAGACCACAATACCACCGATGAGCGACAATGCGATGATACCGCCAATAGCGTACAACACCTCGTGGCCATCGCTCACGCCATTGAACATACCGATATAGATCAACAACTCCGACACAAAGCCATTGAGCGGCGGAAGGGCACAGATTGCTACAGTAGCAAAGAGCATAAGGATAGCCGTAACGGGCATATGCTTTGCAAGGCCACCCATCTGATTCATCGCCGTTGTGTGCATCTTAGAGTAGATGTTACCCGCACTCATAAACAACATTGTCTTGAACAACGAGTGGTTAACGACGTGTAGGAGAGCACCACACATACCACACATACCGATAAGGTTGCTACCTGCAGCGTGGCCCACAGCTGCAACACCTAAACCAATGAGTATCACGCCAATATTCTCGATACTTGAGTATGCCAAGAGACGCTTGATGTCGTTCTGCATAGCTGCCAGGATTACACCCCAGAGACCTGTTATGATACCCGACAAGAGGACGATAAGACCAATCGAGTAGAGGAGTTCTGTGTTGTGGTCGATAGCCTGCATCATACGCAAAATACCGTAGACACCCGTCTTGATCATCACACCCGACATTATCGCCGAGACGTGCGACGGAGCTGCTGGGTGAGCCTCAGGCAACCATATGTGCATAGGGAATAGACCCGCCTTCATACCGAAACCGAGGAAGAACATCACAAAGAGCGGAAGTGGCTTAGCAACCTTGAAGTAGCACTCCACAGCATCGAAGTTGGCTGAGCCTGTGACGTTGTACAACATCACAAAACCTGCCACCAGGAACATAAAGCCTATGTGCATCATCACCAGGTAGTTGAGTGCTGCACGACGCACCTCTTGACGATCTGCCTCAAACAGGATTAGGATGAACGAGGCGATGGTCATAAGCTCCCACGAGAACAAGAACGAGAAGCCTCCGCTCGACACCACAACCATCATCATCGACACCACCAGCAATACGAGGGCTGTGTAGTGCAGCGAGATGTGTGTTGGCGAGAAGCGTTTGAAGTAGCCCTCGACATAGCCTCGCGAGTAGATCACCGTAGCCACCGAGGCGATGGCGATGATGGCAAGAAATAGTGCCGAGATGGCATCTACCGAGATTCGCTCCAAGCCGAAGAGGTCGGTCGAGAATTTAGCGAGCGTAATCTCACCTCCTACAAGTGATGACACCACAAGGAGGATAGCTCCAATAGCGGCTAACGAGATTATCGACGTTGCCACCCACACCTTGGCTCTCAGCGGAGCTAAAAAGATGAGGAGAATAGCAACTACAGCCGCCAATAATGCATACAAAAACATAGTGTTATATTATTGGGTAGTAATGAATTATCACATCTTATTTATGGTCGAAGTCACCACCGTAGCGACCACCGCAGCAGTCTCGGTACGCAGACGCTCGCGGCCAAGCGAGATGGCCCTAAAACCATTTTGGAGTGCAAAGGTAATCTCTTCGGGCGAAAAATCACCCTCTGGACCAATTAAAATTAGAGTTTTTTCCCCTTTTTTTAGCAATCGTCCCAAATACTCCCTCTCGCCAAGCTCCGAATTGCAGTGAGCAATAAACTTAGCACCCTCGAATGGCATAGTGATCACATCACGCACCGATGTCAGCGGATGCAACAGCGGATGATAGGCCTTGAGCGACTGCTTCACTGCTGAGGTCACAACCTTCTGTTCTCGGTCAAGCTTAAGCTGTCGACGCTCCGAGTGGTCGCACTCGATTGGGTATATCTCCGATATGCCCACTTCGGTAGATTTTTCCAAAAACCACTCAAATCTATCGATAATTTTTGTGGGGGCGATGGCGACAGTGAGTTCATAGTCCATCTTCTGGTACTCGTGTTGGCTTTCGACGACCTCGACAACACAACGTTTTGCATTGGCATCCACCACTTTACAGCGATGCATAGTGCCTCGTCCATCGGTGATATGGAGCTCATCGCCAGGCTCCATACGAAGCACTCTGACACAGTGTTTTGACTCCTCTTCAGAGAGTGTATATCGAGGTAATGTTATCTCAGGAGCGTAAAATAGTTGCATAGCAAGTATAATTTTGTTAACTTTGCAAAGTTAATTAAAAAATCCTAAGATGAAACGCATTTTTCTATTATTGTCACTAATCTCAGCAATTACGATGAATTATTCGTGCCAGCAGGAGCAGAGTGTCGAGAGCGGCAACCCTCTTCTCGAGGAGTGGTCGAGCGACAACCACATCCCTCCATTCGACAAGATTCGCACTGAGCACTACGAGCCAGCCTTTGAGGTGGCTATGCAGATGCACAACGACGAGATCGCAGCTATCGTCCGCTCAACCGACGAGCCTACGTTCGACAACGTAATCTTGGCTCTCGACAACGCGGGCATCAAGCTAATGGACATCCTAAACGTCTTTGGTATGTTGTCATCATCAGACCTCGACGATCAGATGCAGGAGGTGCAGAACCGTATTATGCCTCGCATCGACGAGCACTACAACGCCATTATGCTCAACGACTCGCTCTTTGTGCGTGTCAAGGCTGTCTACGACAAGCGTGCAGAGCTCAAGCTCGACGAGCTCCAGACACGCCTCTTGGAGAAGACCTACAACGAGTTTGTGCGTTCGGGAGCCCTGCTCGAGGGCCAGAAGAAGGCTCGCTTGATGCAGATCAACACCGAGCTCTCGGCTCTTACAATCCGCTTTGGTAACAACCTCCTCGCAGAGAATGGGGCCTTTGTTCTCGAGCTTAATGCTCAGCAGGTGGCCGACCTCCCTGAGGGTGTACGCAACCAGGCTGCTGAGGCTGCAAAGTCAATGGGCAAAGAGGGCTTTGTCTTCACACTCGACAAGCCAAGTATGCTCCCATTCCTCACACACTCAACCAACCGTGAGCTTCGTCGCCAGTTGTACGATGGCTACTTGATGCGTGGTAACAACAACAACGACAAGGACAACAAGGAGATCATCAAGCAGATGACAGCCCTCCGCATCGAAAAGGCTCAGTTGCTTGGCTACAAGTCGTACTCACACTACGTCACTGCCGATCAGATGTCAGGATCGCCAAAGGCTGTCTACGAACTTCTCGACGAGATTTGGGAGCCAGCTCTCAAGTCGGCAAAGGAGGAGCTCGAGGAGATGAAGAAGCTCTTCGCCGAGGAGCACCCTAACCAGACCTTCGAGAAGTCTGACTGGTGGCACTACGCCGAGAAGGTACGCAAGCAGAAGTACCAGCTCGACGAGAATGCTATTCGCGAGTACCTCTCGTTCGACAACTGCCGCAACGGTATGTTCCAACTCGCTAACCGCCTCTATGGCATCACCTTCCGTCCTATTGTAGCACCTCGCTACCACGCAGAGTGCACCACATACGAGGTTATCGACACCGACGACTCACACCTCGGCGTGTTGTATCTCGACCCATATCCACGCAAGACCAAGAGTGGTGGTGCTTGGTGTGGCTACTTCTCGGAGCAGCGTTACGAGGATGGCAAGCGTCGTGCTCCTGTTGTGGGCATCGTCTGCAACTTCACACCTCCTGTTGGAGAGACCCCATCGCTTCTTACGTTCGACGAGGCTGAGACCCTCTTCCACGAGTTTGGTCACGCACTCCACTTCCTCTTCTCTGATGTTAAGTACCGCGGTCTTTCTGAGGTTGAGGGCGACTTTGTGGAGCTCCCATCACAGATTATGGAGAACTGGGCATTCGAGCCAGAGATCCTCAAAACTTACGCTACACACTATAGCAGTGGCGAGGTGATTCCTGACCGTCTTATCAAGAAGATGCAGAACGCATCGCTCTTCAACCAGGGCTTCACCACTACAGAGCTCTGTGCTGCGGCCCTCATCGATATGGATATCCACTCACTCGAGGCTATGCCTGAGAAGTTCGATGTTGTAGAGTTTGAGAAGCAGAACCTTGCAGGTCGTCGTGGTCTTTTCCCACAGATTGAGCCTCGCTACCGCTACACATACTTCGCACACATCTTCAACGGTGGCTACTCATCAGGCTACTACTTCTACCTTTGGGCTGAGGTGCTCGACAAGGATGCCTTCGCAGCATTCAAGGAGCGTCGTGACATCTGCGACAAGGAGCTTGCCCACAGCTTCCGCTTCGACCTCTTGGCACAGGGTGGCCAGAAGCCAGGTATGGAGATGTATCGCAAGTTCCGCGGTGCTGCACCCGACAAGAAGCCTATGCTCCGTGCCCGTGGTCTTTGGGAGGAGCCTGAGGTTGTCGACAGTGTAGCTACTGAGAACCCAGAGTTCCGCGTAGAGCCCACAAATCCTCATCGTCCAATGCCACGTCCTGCAATCGAGGGCAAGGGCGAGAAGAGAGCTTCACTGCCAACAATGCCTAAGAAGCCAGCTCCCGAGTTCAAGAGGGAGGCAAAGTAATCCCAGACTTTTGATAGATGACAAAACCTAATAATTTATTTATATGAAAAAAGTAACAATCCTTATGTCAGCATTGACAATGGTCCTCGCTGGCTGTGGTGCACAGACCGACAGTCAGGAGAACAACCCACTTCTCCAGGAGTGGAACACACCTTATCAGACTCCACCATTCTCTAAGATTGAGACTAAGCACTACGAGCCTGCTATCGACATCGCTATCGAGCAGCAGCGTGCCGAGATCGATGCTATCATCAACAACCCTGAGGAGCCTACATTCGAGAATACTATCGTGGCTATGGAGCAGGCTGGTGCTCTTCTCAGCCGCGTAACAGGTGTATTCTTCGTGCTTAACAACTCTGACACCTCTGAAGAGATGCAGCAGATTGCTAACAACATCACCCCTAAGCTCACTGAGCTTGGCAATGACATCTCGCTCAACCCTGAGCTCTTCAAGCGAGTAAAGGCTGTATACGACAAGCGTGAGTCTTTGGAGCTCGACCAGGAGGACAAGCAGCTTTTGGAGGAGACTTACAACGGCTTCGTACGTTCTGGTGCTTTGCTCGAGGGCGAGCAGCAGGAGCTCTACCGCAAG
>JAEIGA010004132.1_pt1 | contig 22472 bp, 25 predicted proteins | sample 9270691 | NCBI WGS metagenome assembly JAEIGA01 (sample SAMN17057246, study PRJNA624740) | gut metagenome | biome: biome; isolation source: fecal sample | host: Bos grunniens | place: China: Xizang | collected 2019 | reverse complement strand
GACTCAAAAGATAAATTGCCAACAGCATCTGAGGAAAATGTATTTGAAATATATAAAGTTAAGGATGGCGACAAGGTAAATTATTATATTTGTAAAGTACAATACATTGATGGAAATACAGTATATAGCTGGGTTTTAGATATTGATGAGAATGTTGCAAGTTATTTAGTTCTTCCAGAACCTTCTGTCGAGTGTGCTGGCATAGTTGCAAAAGTTTCAAATGAATCAACTGGTACGACATATTGGATTTGCAAAGTGTCTGAATCTCCAAGTGATGAAAATAATTGGACAACAACATATGCTTGGGTGCCAGCCAATAAAAAAGAAGGTATAAAATTATTAAAAGAAAAAGAGCAATGCTATTTGGACATACAATCTGTTCATGTTGCTGCCGGATATGCAGAAACAGGCAATGCTAATTATCAAAGATATAAAGACAATTATGATAAGTTAGTAGCTGTACAACAAAGAATCTCAGAAGAAGAGAAAAAAGCAGAAGAAAAATATGAGGAGCTTTTACAAATAGAAGGTGATATGGGCGTTATAACAAGTTCTTTGAAACTTGAAGATAACTTTACACAAAAACAAATTATTGCGCTTAATTCTTTTATTCGTGAAGATGAATATACTGATTCAAACTTTGTTGTTACAAAATATGATGATGACAATGATGTCATGGAAACAAAGCGTCAGCTCAAAGAAGCCGCAGAAAAAGAGTTAAAGAAAATTTCTCAGCCACAATTTTCATTTGATATGAATATGGCTAATTTATTGGCAATACCTGCGTTTGAACCTATTTTAAATAACTTCCAGCTTGGTAATTATGTTGTTGTTGAAATTCGTCCAAACTATGTCATTAAAACTCAAATACTTGAAGTACAAATGAGTTTCGATGACCTGTCAGATTTTAATGTTACATTTGGTAATTTAACAGCGTTAACTTCTCAAATAGATATGCATTCTGCGCTAATGAGTCAAGCTGTTTCTGCTGGTAAAAGTGTTGCGCAGAGTGGTTCTTATTGGAAAAAGGGCGCTGATACGGCAACTTCTATTAATAGTCGTATAGAGCGTGGATTGATAGACGCTGTAACTAGTTTGAAAACTGATAGTAAAAACCAAGCAATATCATTTGATAGCCGTGGCATTCATCTTAGAAGATATAAAGGTGAAGAGCAAAATGAATATGAAGATGACCAAATTTGGATGAATAATGATAAGATTGTTTTTACTGATGATGGTTGGCAGTCCGCAAAAATGGTGTTTGGTAAAATTGCAGGCCCTACTCCCGGTGAATATGTTTACGGTATTCTTGCACCGAATATTATTGGTACGTTGCTTGCTGGTGAAAATTTGGTTATTGATTCTGATAAAGGCGATGGTACATTGTCTTCGTTTAGAGTTGATAAAAATGGAGCAAGACTGTATAACTCTACTTTTTTAATGGAAAAAGAAATTGAATATCAAGACGAAAACAACGAAACACAAACAAAACTTGGTCAAATTATGATAGATCCAAAGTATGGTATTGTTGCAGGAAATGGTATTTATACAACAAATAATGACGGAACTATTATTCCTCAATTTGTTGATAGTGAAAATGGTGGTATTGTTAAAGAAGATAAAATACCTCTTAATTCAAATTTCTTTTTAGATATTGAAAACGGCAGTGCGTATTTCCGTGGAATAGTATATGCTCAAGATGGTATTTTTGAAGGAACATTAAGCGGTGCTACTGGAGATTTTTCAGGTACTGTTACAGCTGGTGATGGTGCCATTGGTGGATGGACTATCAAAGATGGTTATTTGCATAGTGGGTTTGGAACAACGTATGTTGGATTGAGTTCTAATAAAAGATATTCTAGCAAAGACGCAAATGGAAATATAATCACTACATCAACAGATTATGCTATTTGGGCTGGTGGAGAAAACCCTGATGATACCAGTAACCCACCTCCATTTCGTGTAAAAAGAGATGGCACTATTTATGCAACAAATGGTGTTTTTGAGAAAGATGTTACATTTAAGGGAAAACTTGAAGGTGCCACTGGTACATTTAGTGGAGGTCTAAAAATAGGAGAAATAAAAAATGAAGAAGGTGCTGTTACTGGCTATAATTTTGAAGTTGATAATAGCGGCAATGTGAGAAGCATGAACATTTCTGGTGCAACTGGCACTTTCTCTAGTAAAATCAACGTCGCCGATAAATTTATTGTTGATGATAAAGGCAATGTAACTCTTGGTGGCGCTATTACTTGGAGTACACCTCCTGTACAATATCAATATTCTTCCAACAATAAAACATGGCACGACACTTATCAAGAAGGTGACATCTATAGACGTGAAAGTTTAAGCGGTGGCGAATGGGGTGAAGGATATCAGTTTATTGGAGAAAATGGCGAAAACGGATTAACAGAAGATGACGTATTGGAATTGTTTCCGGGAGTTACTGTTGATAGTAGTTATACATATATAACAGACGCATATTTATATTCGCCACAAATATATGCAAACCAATTTAATGTAATTTCAAATAAGTCAAGCGGAAGTTATAATATTTACGCAACAGTACTAGAAGAAACATACCAAATGTTTGCTATTGATTATAGTTTTGGTGATTACCCTAAGGTTAACATATCTAGTCCAGCAAGAGCAACCCTTGTGTTCGGGAGCGATGATGGATGGATTGACTTTCAAGGAGAAGTAGATTTTTCTAATGCCACTGTAACAGGAATTGATGGTTCTGGCGGAGTAGCAACGTTTGGATAAGGAGAATTTATATGGCAGAACTTGTTTTAACTGGTGAACATGGAGGATTTAGTTGGCAAATTACAGATCTTGGGTCTCCTTTTAATAGTAGTAATTATATTAGTGCTGGATTATCACCTATTGAAATTGAAAGCGGTGCAACTGAAATTGACTATGTTGTTGATAGTGTTAATGCAAAAAGTAGCGGAAAAAACTATTATACAACAGAAAGATTTGTTGAGATGGAACCCGGAGCATATTACTATTATGGATGGTGTCAAGCTGCAAATGGAAAGTATTATCCAGCAGGAGAAGGACGTGTAGATGTAAAAGAAGCGCAACTTATTGCGCCAGAAATTGAGCTAGAAAGTACAGCCACAACCGTAACTGTAACAGTAATAGATTCTGGGGATTATAGATATTTTAAATTTTCCATTTATGATAGTTCACATAATGTAATAGAAGAAGATACTCGTTATAGAACTACAACCAGTAGATTTTATGAAAATTTATCTCCAAATACGAAGTATTATGTATATTGTAGTTATTCAAGTAACGGCAGCACAGCGGATGATACATTGTCAGATTATATATACACACAAGAATTATCTGTTGACTTGTGGGACTGGGAATCATCTAATGGAAGCGCTACAGCATCGCAAACATTAAAAGCATATAATGCCGTTACAAATAAAGGCAATGTAAGTGATTTTTCATATAAAGTTTGGAATGATATGTGTTATAAAGTATATGAAATACGGTCTACGCTTGGAGCTTGGGCGTGGGACACACAATACTTGTCATATGATGACACATTAATGTCATCAGCAGACAAAGTATTAACGGCAAAAAGATTTAACAGTTTAAAATATAATATTGGTTCATTATATTCTACTGGCATATCAGATGTATCTACTGGAGACAAAGTATATGGGTCTTACTTCACGACACTAATGGATGTAGTGAATGAGTGGATAGGAACATTATAAAATACATTAAAAGGAGAAATATAACATGACAAGAATAGATTTACTACAAAGAATTACAGAAAACCACAACCGTATTGCACAAATTGAAGTTCATGGAGACGGAGCAATACTAGTAGCAGAAACTTTAATAGATATGAGACGTTTATTAAAACAACTACAAACCGAACCAATTACAGAGGAAACTTCAAATTAAGGAGGTACTATAAATGACCCCTGTTGAAAAATTAATTAATACAGCAAAAAACGAAATTGGGTATTTAGAAAAAAGAACAAACAATATGCTTGAAAGCAAGACTGCAAACGCTGGTGAAAACAATTGGACAAAGTATGCAAAACATCTTGATCTTCTAGGTATATATAACACAAAAAAGAATGGTTATTCTTGGTGTGCTATCTTTGTTGATTGGTGTTTTGTTACTGCATTTGGACTTGACATTGCTATGGGAATGACATATCAGCCTATTACTGGAGGATACGGAGCAAGTTGTACTAGCTCATTAAACTATTACAAAACCGTAGGTATGTTTTATAAAAACAATCCACAGCCCGGAGATCAAATATTCTTTAAAAATAAAAAGGGCGATATTTGTCACACTGGCATTGTTGTGAAAGTAGATTCAAATAAAGTATATACCATCGAGGGCAATACTTCTAGCGATGAAGGTGTTGTTGACAATGGTGGTAGTGTAAATAATAAAAGTTATCCAATTAATTATAAATATATTGCTGGATATGGAAGACCTAATTATTCACTTGTAAAAATAGAGGAGGATGATGAGGATATGGATATTCAAAAATTTAAGGAATTATATGCAGAAATGCGCAAAGAATGGCAAGACAACGATAAAAGTCAATTTTCTAAGGAAGCATGCGATTGGGCCATTCAAAACGGTTTGATTCAAGGTGGCGGCACGACCAACGGACAGCCAAATTATATGTACCAAGATCAGATATCTAGAGAACAAATGCTAACAATTTTATATAGATTCGCCAAATTAATTGGAAGGGCGTGATTTTATGTCTGGTAAAAGACTAAAAAAAAAGAATCGCAAAAGAATAGGATTTACAAATTCTCTAGCGGTTTATATACTGCTATTTTTGCTTATGACCATATTAATGGGATTTTATCTCGCACTTAAGAGCATTGAATATAATTATCTTGGTTCTTTAATTTGTTTTACTGCCTCTATAGCACCATTAGGAACCGTTCTATCGATTGTTATAGGTAAGGTAGTAGATAAAAATAGAGATGAAAATACAGGCGGTAATGGCGACGGCATAAAATTTGCTGCTGCACAAGCATCTGGTTTTGTAGAAGACAGTCACTACTCTACTGTATGTGATGAAATTGACGACATAAATAGCACTGCAATTTAAGGAGGAATTTATTATGGAAATTCAATGGATGCAATATGCATTACAAATTTTATCTGGTCTAGTGGTATTAATTCCACTAGTTATTAAACTAATTGAATATGTACAAAAGTCAGTAAAAGAAAAGAATTGGAACAAACTTCTTTCTTTAACTGTTGATTTGATGGAGCAAGCAGAAAGAAAATTTACCGACGGCGTGTCAAAAAAGGAGTGGGTACTTGCGATGGTACAAGCATCTGCTGACAGCATTAATTACGATATTAACATCGAAGAAATTAGCAAGATGATTGATGACCTATGTGCAATGACAAAGATAGTAAACCCACCTGTTAAAGTAATTGAAACTGCAGTTGAATAAAATATTATGGTCGAAAGACAATAATATAAATATTTATAGATAGGGGGTGAAGACTTGACTGGCTCAAAAGAATTCTTAGAACTATTCGGTGAAATGCGTGTTTCAACATTTGTTTATATCATCATGGCAATTATATTTTTAGTTCTTGTATATAGAAAAGTTAGTGACTATTTATATAAGCGTCATGATGCTGAACAAGAAAAAGATAGAAAACTAAAAGATGCTCTTGAGGCGGTAAGCCATTATCCAGAATATCGTCAGCAAAGTATTGAAATACAAGAAACGTTAAGAAAAGATATACAGGCAATAAATGCTGCATTACAAGATCACACAAAACGTCTTGAAAAAATGGAAAACGATTCCAAAAAGAGAGAATTAAATAAATTGTATGATACTTTACTGCAAAGTTATAAATATTATACAAGCAAAGAGAAAAATCCTATGCAAGCATGGACTAAAATGGAGTCTAAAGCTTTCTGGGATTTATTTAATGATTACGAAGAGATGGGTGGAAATGGTTATATGCATACTGTTGTTCAACCAGCTATGCTATTGTTGACAGTTATTGAAATGAATGATGTTGAAGGTATTTCCGAATTGATGAAAACCCGAAAATAAAGTAATAGACCGTATTAATACTTATTTTAGTATTGATACGGTCTATTTTTTTTGTCTATATAAAACAACCCCACATTTTACCCTTGCCTTAAGATTATAACCTATGATGAATAGTTTATTCAATTGTTTAGAATAAATTTTTTTGTCCTTCATATTTAATATTGTCAATCCATTCATTAATTTTAATAAGCACATAAAATATTTCACTGTTGTTACATAACCATCTGCTTATGTTAGCATCTATGTTAGGTATCAACTTAGCCTTTAACTCTTCTTTTGTTGCAACAAGCTCATATCCGTGGTTCATTGGTCTTATTTTTATTAAACCTTCGTTCAGTAATTCTTCTTTTAATAGTTTTGAAACCTTTTTATATGATATTCTATATCCATGCTCTCTAACATACACTTCACATTCATTTGTTGTAAATTTCTCTGGTCTTTCTATGATGCAATCATATATCAATCTTCTTAGCCTATTTTTATGGCTCTCACTAACTTTGAAATAATTATCACATATTTTATGTAAGTCACCTTTTAAATAAATGTCAATGCCAGTATCTTCGTGCACTACAATTTTATCTACTAGCATTAAAACTTGTTTTTTGGTAATTGTTTCAGAGCTAATGATATCATTAATTATGCTCATAGCGTTATTTAAATTATTTTTTATTTCAACTTCATCCAATGCAATTTGGTGTTGATCATTTAATTGTTTTTCTAGTATTTGTAACTCTTTATATTTTTCATTAAGCATTTCGTCATACATTTCGTCTATTACGTCAACTGACATTTTATTTTTTGAGGTTTCACGCATTTTTTGTTCAATCAATATTTTAATAGAAGTCTTTATATTTTGAATGCTTTCCGTAAGTTGTGAAATATTATTTTCAGGGCCACTTTTAACTTGAATCTCCGCTTGAATAATTTTATTTAAATCTTCTATGATATTTCCTAAATTATCTTTACAATGTCCTAAAAAATCTAGTAAAGCATACCTAACTTCTCTTTCTGATACAGCGTGACTAGTGCAATGAGAAACCCCATGTACATTATATGTTCTACATAAATATCTTGTATTATTAGCTTTGCCGTTATTTGATGTTAATGTTTTGCCGCAGTCTGCGCAATACAAAACTCCAGCAAATATGTTTGGCCTTGTTTGTACCTTTTTACCACGATAATCTTTTTCTGCTCTTTCTGCAGTAATTGCTTGGACTAAATTAAAAGTATGCTTGTCAATAATTGGTTCATGAACGTCTCTAAAAACATATCTGTTTTCTTCTGGTTGCGGAATGCTTTTACCATTAATTGATCTTCTTTTAGATTTACCTAATGTTAATGTGCCTGTATAAAACTCATTGCTTAATATTCTTGCTATGGCAACGGCATTCCAAGACGTATTAATTTTTCGTTTACTTATAGTGCCTTTTGATTCTGTTTGCATTTTTTTAACAACAGTTGGGGTTGGAACATTCATGGCTGTTAACTCTCTTGCAATGCGTTTGATACCCATTCCTTCAATGTACATATCAAATATTTGTTGAACATACGGAGCAATATTTGTATCTACATAATATTTGTATTTGTCGTGTGGATCTTTGATATATCCATAAGGAATGCTGCACAACCATTTTCCTTCTTTTTGAAGTGTAACTACGCTATCTCTTATTTTAGCTGAAGTTTCACGTATAAAATTTTCATTTGCCCATGTGTAAATTCCTACGTAATTATGTGTGCTTGGAATTAAAGTATCATATCCTTCTTTAATTGAAAGAACTCTTTTTCCCTCTTCTAGTATATTTTCTAAAAATAATTGAACTTTTGCACCATGTCTTCCAAGCCTTGACATGTCTTTAACAATAATTGTGTGAACTTTATTATCATTTAAGTCTCTTTTTAGTTTATTGAAAGAAGGTCTTGACATAGTATATCCAGATATTCCGTCATCTATATACCAGTCATCAATTGTTATATTACGTTGCTTTGCGTACTCTGATATTATTTTTCTTTGATTACTTATAGAACTACTTTCAACATCGTCGCCATCTTCTTTTGATAATCTTAAGTACCCAATTGTTTTTTCGTCTCTGCCCATTCTTGTGTACGCCATATTTTTCATCTTATCATCCCCTCAATCTCTTTTGTCATTGTTGCCTGTTATTATTAACATTATTATAACATACAATTCAAAATTGTTCAAATATTTTAGTAATTTAATCTAGATTTTAAGAAGTTACCAAGAGAAAGTGTTATGTCTTCATTGCCGCTTACAATTATATTTAATTTATATTCTTTATAGTATTCGTCATTTTTAAATATTCTTCTTATTTCATTTATTTCTTCTTGAGTTATATCTTTATTAATTGAAATAGTTATTGTGCCTTTGTCCACTTATAATATTCTCCTTTAAATGCTGTATATTTATTTGTATGTGTGTCAAAAATTAAAAATGTACACTTATTAACTACATTTTCATCTCAAAAATAATTTACGGGACTACTGGTTTATCTCTTCCAGTAGTCCCGTATTTTTTAGGTTTTAATGGCTGCAGTTACAACTACAAGTTTTTGCTGCGTCTACACAAGTGCAAAGATCTGACACACGACCTTCAATGTCAGTGTCTGAATAGGTCTTTGCTGTTAAAACTGTATCAGCCGAATTATTAGAAGTAAAACAGTCTGCATAAACAGAAGCTAGAGTGATAGAATCATCAAACGTGCAACTTCTAACAGAAGAGGTTAGGGTATCAATAGTTCCATAAACTGCACTTGTGCCCTGTGCGCTATATTCATAATTTACAGCATAGTCTGCTTTAATACCAATATTCTGCGCCTCCTTTACTGCGTCCATATTGGCACCAAGGAACATAAACTTCCATCCATGACCATTTGTCTGATGCTTAATCATCTTTTCAATCTGACTCTTATTAAACTTTCTGCTAGAGTTTTCTTCGCCATCAGTTGTAATTACAAATAGAACACTATCTGGCTTTTCGTTGCCAAGCTCATCATGTCTATCTTGAACTCTATTGATAGTTTCGCCAATTGCATCAAGCATTGCTGTGCCACCATATGCCGAATAATCAGAAGAGGTCATTGGCTTGACTTCACGAATATCAACACCATTGTGTAAAGTTTTCCATCCAGTGTCAAATAGAACAGTTGTTAGAGTTGCTTTACCGTCTAGTGCCTTTTGACTTTCAATAAAACCATTAAAGCCGCCAATAGTGTCTCCAACCAGATTTACCATTGAGCCAGATTTGTCAATTACAAAAATGATTTCAGTGTGATTCATTTAATTCTTCCTCCACAATATTTTTTAGAATTTTATACGCCTTATCAAAATCAACATTTGAAATTGCGTAATCAAATTTTGCACATACTTTAAAGTCTGCAAATTGTCCTTGCTCGTTTAAGATTCTTTGATAATAAACATCTGGGTCATCGTGTCTTTGACTTAATGCCCTTTCTTTACGAAGTTCTGGTGGTGTGTTGATGTATATAGTTACAAAACGAATGTCTGTTACGTCTTTATATTGAGCGATTAATTTCATATAGTCTGTTCCATTAGGATCAATGATATAGAAATCAGACTCATATAGCTGAGGTATAGTTGCAAAGTATTCATTACCATTAATGCACGTGTATGCAATCATGTCATCAACATAATACTTAATTTCATTTTCTGAAATAAATATATGTGTATCGCCCTCATTTTCTCTGCGTGCACGTGTTGTATATGAAATAAGCTGCTTATATCCACATTTTTCACAAAGCTTATTTACCAAGCTGTCTTTCCCACTAGAGCTTTCTCCAACGATTAGAAATACTGTTTTATCAGTTGCCACTGCTTCCAAAACCACCAGCTCCTCTATAAGTAGAATCTAACTCGTCAACTTCAATAAAATTAGCCTGTTCATAAGGCACAAACATCAACTGAGCAATTCTGTCACCGTGCGTAATCTTCTGTGGCATATTGCCATGATTGTGAAGCGCAACAATATATTCGCCAGTATAATCTTCGTCGCACAAACCAACCTTATTTGCAGGAGCCAAATTTGACTTTGTAGCAAGACCACTGCGTGCCATAATTAGACCACAATATCCTGCAGGCGGCTGAAAAGAGAATCCAGTTCCAACTTTGACAGTGCTATGAGGAGGAATTTCAATAACATTCTTTTCAGGTCTGTCTTTATCAATATATTTGACAATATGGAATCCTAGGTTTGCATATAGGTCAACACCAGCTGCCTTCTCAGAACCATAAGTTGGCATAATTGCATCGTCAGATAGACGTTTAATTTTTACATTTAGCATTTTGAATAATCTCCTTTAGTTCTTTCTTGGTAGGATAAGCGCCACAAGTATGCTTCCCTTCTGGACACCATAGGTTTGCTTGGCAGTTAGGAACAAGCTTGTTTTCAAGTTCAGGAAGAATTTCAAGAGTTGCTTCCTTCATAAGCTTTGCAAGCTCTCTAATCTTGTCTTCTGCTCTCAAACAAAGTCTGGCATTCATAAAATGTAGAAGTGCTTCAATAGTTAAACCAAAAACAAAGCTACTATGAGTTGCCATTGGCAGAACATATCTTGCTTGCTCGTTTGCTCTCTCATGAGAATCTGTCTTATCATAAACATACTCTTGAATCTCACTGTAAAGCTCAATTGTTTCTTTCATATACTTATGATACTTTTTTAGAAGCTTTGTATTATCTTTAATTTCTTCTGGGATTTCATATGAAAAACTGTTTTTTCCTACATATCTGAAGCTTTGAACGTTTTTCATAACACCAACTTCATGTCTAACTGCCTGATCTACTGTAAATCTAGGGCAGTCATCAATCTGAAACATAATATATCTTGCACGAGATCCAGACATATGACCACTGTTCATGCATCCCTTACCAATAATTTCTGGATTGTCTGTATTGGTGGCGTAGCAAGTTTTTGATGCTACGCCCCACCAATAAAACAGATCCTTTACTTCATCTGCATTAAGAATGGAAACCTTCATATTATCTCTCCTTAGAAAATAAGATCAAAAAAATTTCTAGGAATGTATCTGTTTGTAACCTTATCGTAAATGTCTTCGTTCTCATACTTCTTGCAATAATCTGCAATCATATGAGACACCTTGTCATACTGAGTAAATAGAACATCTAGTTCCTTATTAATGGACGTTTCTGCTTCCATCCTTTCCTTCTTCTTGATGTCTTCTTCCATCTGCTTTTCTAGTGCTTCTTGTACTTCTAGGCAGTTAGTTTCACACTTGATTCTGTCTTTAACAGATGTCCACATTCTGCCACAAATTGCACATTCAAAATTCTTAACATCTTCCATGTCAAATTCCTTCTTTCCATAAAATAATTTTGTTTTGTTGTAAAGTTTGTTTTACATCAATTATTCTTTGATTACTAGACCCTCTCCATTTAAGAGATGGATCGCTCAATTCTTCAATAAATGGGCCATCAATAAAAACATCAACATTTTTAATTAATTCTTGTCTATATTTCCAATCTGGAATTTCCTCATAATTATTATATGTATCAAAAAGTTGTTCAAAAGTAAATCCAGACCACAACCACACTGTTTTTCCAATATAATGAACTCTTTTACACAGATTTATTAACATAATTAGCCCACGACAGTCTTGGTAAAGTGGATCTCCACCTAATATTGATAGCCCTGATATTTTGTTGTCATTTATCATGTCTAAAATATTTTGAGCTGTAAACATGGTAAATTTTTCGCCATAATTAAAATCTTGTAGTTCTTGATTAAAACAACCTTTGCAATTATTATTGCATCCACTAACGAAGAGGGTGGTTCTCCAACCCTCTCCATTAGCTATGTCGTGTTGTATTATCTTAGAGTAATTCATATTACATGTACCTATTGTGTTTAATTCTCATTTCTACTTCTTGTTGCTTACCAAGATTAAATGCAGTCTTGTAATCTCCCGTTAAATAGCCAGTCACACGTCTTAATCGCTGAATTTCAGTACAGCCACACATAGGACAACATTTTCCAATTTCATCAGTGTATCCACAGTTTGTACACATATCATTAGGAACGTTTAAAGCAAAGTATGGAATGTCTTTGTCCATTGCGTAATTAACAATGGTTTCAAGAGCTTCAATATTATTTTTGCCAGTACTGTCTAGTTCTACATAAGTAATACATCCTGCGCTAGAGTATCCAGTTAACTGTGATTCAATATCAATTTTTGCAAATGGATCAATCTCTTTCCAAACAGGAACATGAATACTGTTAGTAAAATATTTTTTGTCAGACACATTAGGAATTACGCCATATTTATCCTTAAACTTCTTCATTGCAGTAAAGCAAAGATTTTCGGCAGGAGTGTAATAAACACCAAAGTTTAGTTTATATTCTTGCTTAAATTCTGCACATCTATCCTTAAATAGTTGCTCAATGCGCTTTGCAAGTTCCATACCGTTTTCAGTTGTGTGATCACACCCAATAAGGATTTGAAGTGTTTCTGCAAGTCCTAGCTGACCAATAACCACTGTACCGTGCTTTAGGGCAGAACGAATTCCTTCCTCTGGGATGTAACCTGCCATTACATTGTTTTCATACATGAATTTTGCAGAGGCTGGGTCTTGAGAACAAATCCACTCAAAGCGCTCAATAAGCATATCTTTTGCTTCATGAATTTTCTTGTCTAAAAGAGTCATGAATGCATCAATCAAATCAATGTCTTCACCATTAACTTCAACATCTTCCTTAGCCTGCATAGCTAAAGTTGGCATAATAATTGTCACAGGACAAATATTACCTCTGCCATCTTTCTGCTGACCAAGGCCATTAATATCCATACCGTTAGCGGTACGACAACCCATTGTGCTAAAATAAGTTCTTGGGTCATTAATGTCATATCCGGCATTACCAGACCAATCTACGTTGGCATAGTTTGGATACAATCTCTGGCTAGTAGACTTTAGTGCTAACTGGAATAAATCATAATTAGGATCACCCGGTTTACGGTTTACACCCTTCATGCACTGGAAAATTCCACAAGGGAAAATACTTGTCTTATGAAGTCTGCCAATACCCTTAATGGACACTTCAAGTAATGCTTTAGTTACCATGCGGCCTTCTGGAAGTGTACAAGTGCCGTAATTTACAGACGTGAAAGGTAACTGGTTTCCAGAGCGAGACTGTAATGTGTTCAGATTGTGATACATTGCTTCAACAGCCTGATAAACTTCTCTTTCTGTCATATCAATAGCATATCTATATGCACCTTCTGAATATGCTTTATAATCATCTTCGTCAATAGGCAGGTCTGGATAAAAACTATAATCAAGATCTTTTTGCTCAATATATTTAACACCTGCCTTGTAATGCTTAAAGAAACTCTTTCTAACATAAGGAACCATTGTCCAGTCTAAGTGAGTTGCGGAAACGCCACCAAACTGTTGTAGACTCTGTAACTGGAAAATAACTGCAACTAGCTGGAAAGCTGTGCTTACGCTTTGTGCAGGTCTTACATCTGTTTGTCTGGTATTAAATCCATTTGCGAGTAGGTCATCAAAAGGAATAGACAAACAGTTGTGAGAACCAACAGCATATGCGTTTAAATCATGAATGTAAACCTCATTGTTTTCATGGTTGGCCTTAGCCATCGGAGAAACTAAATATTCAAGCGCATACTGCTTTGTTACTACATCACTTGCTTCTCCAATACGACCACCAAATGAATGTTCATCTACATTTGCGTTTTGGTTCTTAACATTTTTTGCTTGAAGTTTGTCTGCAACTGCTTCCATTAGTTCTTTATATTGAGATCTTGCCATATTATGAAGTTGTCTGTATTGTACATAATGTACTGCAACATCTTTTCTAGAACTTGCCATTAACTTATTAACAACAATATCTTGAATCTCTTCTACATCCATATCTTTATTAAGAGATTCTACATAATTTGCAATTTCTCTTGCCTTATCTTTTGCAAAAGGGGTCTCTTCCCCATCTACATCTAGAAAAGCTTTTAGAACGGCAAGCTTAATTTTACTTTTGTCAAATGGAACTTTGCGCCCATCACGCTTAATTACGTTCAACAATTACCACTCCATTTCATTTTTGTAAATTCTATTAACACATCTAACAACTTCTTCCCAGTTATTAGCTCTGTTAATTCCATAAACATAATCTTTGTTTTCACTAACCTGATTCCAAGGTCTATCTAACAAAACACGATCTACCATTGCACTTGTATTTGTCAAATTATAATAACAATCATCGATAAGAACATTGCATTTTAACAGCGATTTATCATTAATACAAATAACATCTTTTGGATCAATAAAATCAAAATACCTTTTTAACCATTCTACCTTCCAAGGGAAGTTAGTATAATGTGTTGCCGTAGCTAAATACAGTTTATATCCACTGTTAATGAAAGATTTTAATGCCCACTGAGATCCTTCTACTGGAATTAAACTATCCCATAAGTCTTTTTCTAAAAATAGATTTCTAATTTCTTCTGCAGTTTCTAACGAGAAATTATCTTCCAAACTATATGTTTTTAAATTATCGATACTGTAACATGTACCATGTCTTTCGTTATACATAGCAAATGTTTGTTCCATAAGATTGTTGATGCATCCGTCGATATCACAACAAATTACAAATTTATTCATAACATAAACCTCTTACAATAATTTTGTATTGTTTAAGATTCGGCGCTCTCTACAGTTGTTTCTTCGTCAGAAATTTCAGAAGTAGTTCCATCTAGATTAACCTTGCGGCTCAGACCAATTTGGCAAAACTCCTTGATGTCCTTCACCAGTCTGCGATGATCATTCAGTGTGCGCTTACCGGGCATGCGCTCAAATTCAGTGATCTTCTGTAGAATAGTAGAACACATTGCCTGAGAACCTAGAAGTAGTGCCTGAGTTCTAATCTTTTCTAGAGTCTTGCTAACAGCGCCTTTTAGTTCGTCATTGGTCATTGCGCCTACGTCCTTTTGTTCCTCTGTTGTGACAATCTTTTCTTCGTCCATTTTGTATTCCTCCTTTGTTGTTTGATGTGACTATCTTATCACAATAATTTTGTTCTGTCAAGTGATTATAGTAGTACTAATGATATAATAATACATTGCCACCTATGTTTCAAGATGGCAATGTGTACAAAATTTATTAAATTTTTTTGCGAGATTTTATATCATTTAACCATTGTTTGTATGGCTTGGCCTTTTCTACAAACAAATGATCTCCTTCTTTTCTTCCAAGAATAGCAACACAAGAACCTTTTGTAATTAGATCAGAATATTCTTTTAGCTGCTTGCTCCAAATAGTTGCTTCAAGAATTCTGTCATTTATACACAAATCAAGATATGCAAACTGATTATTATTTTTATCTTTTTTGCGCTTGATGTCTGCAATGATTGCAAACACAACAGCTTTGTCTCCACTTGCAACATCATCCCAATATGTTTGTGTGATATTATATCCTTCTTCAATTGGGCTGTTTGTTAAGAACATACTCAAGCTTTGGAACTCCCACAACTCTTCGTCTTGTGCATATTTTAGATAGAACTCATTCATATGTGTTTTACGTCGAATGTTTTCTTTGTCATTAAATTCTTTACGTCGTAAATCATTGTAAAGTTTCAAAACAGTTTCTTTGTCTACTTTTTTACCAACTTTATAATCATCAACATTAATATTGAAATCATTAAGTAATTTTGTTTTTGTAGGAAGAGAAGAAACATCCTTGTAAGTTCTAGAATCATAAAGCATTGTCGCATATTTTTTCATTAAAGCCATTCTATTATTTGTAGGAAATGCATTAGCTTTAATTAAAGCAATTGTTGCAGTTTTATCTTGAACTTTTTCTACAAAGTCGTTAAAGCTATTATATGGCTGATTCTCAATAACCTTTGAAATAACAGAATCTCCAATGCCTTTTACTGCGCCAAAACCAAATAGAATTGCTTTCTTGTCTGGATAGCCTTTAAATGATTGTGCAGACTCATTAATTTTTGGAGGCAGTACTTTTATACCCATGCGATTACAATCGTTAATAATTGCGCTAAGCTTTTCTGTACGATCTGATTTTGCTGTTAAAAGCGCAGTCATGAATTCAATTGGATAATACACTTTTAGCCATGCGGTAAGATAAGATAATAGGCTGTACGCTACGGCGTGCCCACGATTGAAGGAATACTCTGCTTGTTTAGCAAGCAATACCCAAACATCTTCAATCTGTTGCTCTGTCCAGTTTTTCTTTCTTAGCCCATCTGAGAATTTTTCATACAAAGATGCCATAACATCTTTTTTCTTTTTACCGATAGCTCTACGTCCAGTGTCCTGCTCTACCTCATCAAATCCAGCATATCCAAACAAATGCAACGCATCTTCCTGATACAAAAGTATTCCATGTGTCTTAGAAAATAATGCTTCTAGGTCTGGATGAATATATTTTGCTAGTTCTGGATGAAGCTTGTTTTGACAATATTCAGGGAAGCTATTTTTAGTTCCCGGTCTATTTGCGCTGTTTACAACAATACAGTCCTCAATATTGTCTACACGAGCATCAATACTCATTGATCTGGCTTCTGCGCTTTCAAACTGGAAAATACCTATCGTATTACCTGATGCATATACCTCTTCAAATACTCTTTTGTCATCAATGTCTAGGTGGTTAATGTCAACATCTTTCCATGTTAGACCAGCATTTTTAAGCGCCATATCAATAATATCTAATGTTTCAAGTCCAAGTAGATCTTCCTTAACCAATCCCATGCCACCATCTGTATCTTGACAGATATGCATTTCAAACATACTCATAACATTTTTTTCATTGTCAAGGCACAATGGAGAATAATTAATTATTGGCTCTGGAGTCAATAGAGTACCAGAAGCGTGTCTACCTCTTGACTTTGGAAGTCCTTCAAGAGCCATTACATATTCAAACCACTTTGGAAACTTTTTATAAATCTCGTCAAGCTTTGCGTTTTTACCAACAAGATCTTTTAGTAGTGTATCTTTATCTTCAGACTCACCAAGATCATTAAGTGTTTTAACTGTAGGAATCATTTTAGTTACTTCGTCTCTAACACTATAAGGAATTTGTCCAAAATAAGGAGATCCTTCTTTTTCATTTAAAACCTTACCAATATCACGAATAGCAACCTTCGTACTTAATGTGTTGAATGTAGCCATTGGTGCAACATGGTCTGCTCCAAAGATGTCACAAAGAACTTGAACTGCTTCTTGTCTTCTAGACTTCGAAATATCAAGGTCAATATCTGCCGCCGAACCTTTACGCCCAAGGTTTGCAAATCTAGTAAAGTCTAAATCGAATTTGACAGAATCCACTTGAGTGATGTTGAGCATAAAGACACATAGACAGTTTGCAGCGGAACCACGGCTATATCCTCTTGGAATTCCTCTTCTGTCACACTCATTACAAAACTCATGCTGAATTAGTAGGTAGTTTAAGAAGTCCAGTTCTTTAAGAATAGGAATTTCAGACTCAATTCTATCTCTTCTAATTTTTTGCTCTTTTTCTGACATGTGTCCAAATTTTTCATCAAAAGTAGAATACACAAGATGTCTAAAGTAAGATTCAACATCATATCCGTCTGGAATATGAGCTTTTGGCATAATAGTACCTTTGTTTAGCTCATAGTCGATGTTGTCATCAACCATGTTTGCAATCTTAACAGTTTCATCAATACCTGCCTGAATAACCCTGTCTATATGCCAATTACCCAAATACTTAAATACGTCTTGCTCGTTTTGAAGATGGCATCCAACATAAGTTTCTCCTGCCTCTCTGCCCTCTCCAATTTCAACAAAGATTGAGTGTGTGTCTAGCTGATCTGAATTAAGCATATGTGCATCAGTAGTAATGACATAAGGCATATTTACGCTGCGAGCAAACTTAAATATCAAAGTATTTGCTCTTAATTGACTTTCTGTTGGGTGGCTTTGAATTTCACATGCAACGTAGTCAAAAGTTTCTTGTAGCAGCTTTACAAAGTCTTCTGCTTCTTTATACTTTTCTTCTTCTAAGTATCTACTTAGACGACCTGCTTGACACGCTGTTAAACAAATAAGACCTTCACCAAGATTGTTTTCTTTGATCCACTGGACTGATACTCTTGGCTTCTTATACATACCATTAGTACATGCCTCAGAAACTAATTTAAATAAATTATTTTTACCAATTTGATTTTTTACAATTAGTAGTAAATGATATCTTGGCTGAACGTTATCTTTTGTGTCATTTTTTAAATAATGGTCGTCACACTCGTAAATTTCACATGCAGTGATTGGCTTAATTCCTAGCTTTTGACATTCGATTACATGATTCAGCGAACCATACATAAAGCCATGATCTGAAAGAGCAATTGCAGTTTGACCATTTTCTTTTGCATATTTTGCAATGTCTTTTACATTAAGAATTGAATCAAGAAGTGAACCTTGTGCGCTATGAACATGTAAATTAATGAACACTTCTTCACCTCCAATAATTTTGTGTTGCTATTAATAATCAAAACTCTCAATATGTTTGATCAAATCGCAATCTTCATCTTTGTTTGCAAGTCTAAGATCTTTAAATTTTGATTCATTAAATTCATATTCTCTATAATCATATCGTGTCATACTTTCATATCTTTTCGCTTTAATATGAACGCCTTTTTTGTCATAAATAATTGCATCTACTTCCATTGGATATGTGTCGTTGTCTTGACAAATATTGTCGCCAATAGAGAATGGAGAAATAATAAGTCTATATTCTTCGTCTGCTTTCAAAATTTCTCTTATATATTCTTCGTCATAACTATCCACCCCAAGATTTTCATACCAAGAATATTCGGACATAAGAATAAATAACACTTGCTTTACTTCTTCGTCAGAAATGCAATCAAAAAAATCACTCCAAAACTTTAAGTTATTTTCTGCATTATCATAATGAACTGGTTTTTGCCCCTTAAGTCTTTGAATTTTTATCCAAGTATTGTTGTAATTTTCGTCGTTATTTAGCTTTCTTAGTTCTTCAATAGTCATATCGTATTTCTCCTTCTTAAATAACCATCACTAATTTTTCTGCCGCTCTTGTTGCTGAAGTATATAACCATTTAAAATATTGTTGCCTATCTCCACCCATAGGTTCACAAAACACAACAACTCTATCTGCTTGAGAACCTTGATATTTATGTACTGTTACAGCCTCTGCAAAATCCATCTCAATTGGTTTTTGTACTTGGTAAAAATCTTTCCAATTGTTCTTGTTAACAGTTGGTTCTCCAGTAAGCAGAAGCTTATAGTCAATAGACATTTGGTCTTTTCTAAAAACTTCTCCAGTCTCTGCAGTAAATCTTGCTGTCATTTTTGGATGAAGATGTTTAGTTTCAGTAAAACTAACTCGTGAAATTGTTCCTATAGTTCCATTTACTAAAGGCACTTCACCACTCATGTCTGTTACTCTCCACTTATTTTGAAGGCATATTAACTTGTCGCCATCAATAGGTTCATCTTTGTATTTATTACCCCACTTAAGTTTTCTCATTCTTTTATTTAAATTTCTTCTGGTGTCATTTCTTCCACAAAGAACAATGTCTGCACCAAGCAATATTCTTTCTGTAATGTTTTTTTCCTCAATAACCCAAACATCATCGCCTTTTTGCAACTTCAATGGATTTCCGCTTCTAATGTCCATTGAAAGTCTTATAATCCCACTGTCTTGGGCCTGTCTCATAATTTCACTTAAAAAGCAATGTGGTTTATCTAACAAATGGTTGTTACTGTCTTTTTCAACAGGAGGTAGCTGTCCAGGATCTCCTGTTGCAATAATGTATACATTATGTTTCATTAACAAATTCCACATTTCTAATGGAACCATTGACACTTCATCAACAACAATAAGCTTCCAGTTACATTCCAGACATTCTCTTTCAATGAATTCTATATCTCCATTTGGGAGCTTCTTAGGAATATATAAAAGTCTATGTAATGTCATTGCGTTTTGACAACCTTTATTTCTAAGAACCAATGCTGCTTTGCCAGTAAACGCAGCAAAGGCAACATCATCTTCTGAAAAATTTAGCGCATCTACTATGTATGGGATAATTGTACTTTTGCCACTTCCTGCAAATCCACTAATGACAGTATATTTTTCTTTATTTTTATATCTATTAACTGCTATCTTAATTGCTTCTTCCTGTTTGTTTGTTAAAATCATGCTACACTCTCCATCAACTTAATTCACTATCTCTCTAAAAAATCCTTCATGATCTTCAACATACTTGTCAATCTTCATACTCTGTTCTCTAGTATTAGCAAACACCAACGCAGTCAACGTTCTTTCAAGATCATCGCTATAGGCATCAAAAGTAACTATCTTAATACCTTCAGACCTAACATAATCTCCAAAGACTTTCATTTTACTTCTTTCATTTGAAGTAATTATATTAATAAAAACAGTGTCTTTTGACATCCTTTTATTAATACAAAATGCAATATAACTTCCTGCACCAGACGCAATAGATACAATTGCAATAGAAAGGAAATTATTGTCTTCAACAATTTGCTGAATGATTATGTAGAATATAAACTGAGATAAAACTACAAGAACAGATGAAGCAATTGCTTTGTTTTTATGAGTTAATATAGATTTGCCAGTTAAAATTATATTGTCAACAATTTTGACAATAGCGAGAATAATATAATACATTACCTGCATTTACTACCATCCTTTTGCTTCAATTATTTCATCAAGAGTTTTAGGAACGTAATTCATCCAAGGCATCATGCATCCTACATTGCACATATTACACTGTTTGAGATACAGGTCGGTCATTTCTTTTTCACAATGCTCCATCATACGTGCCTCAAAGCTGTTATGAACATGTCCATATAGATGATACCACCCATAAAAATGATTCTTAAAACAAGGAATTGGATAATGACATAGAACCACATCTCTGCCTAAATCTTTAATTTCAAGATAGTCAGCAATTTTAATAAATCTTTCACGGAAATTACTATCATTGCACCTATCATGATTACCCTTGATTAAAACCTTTTTTCCATTTAGTTGATCTAAAATTTTAATAGTTTCGTCCATCTTATACCACGAGATGTCGCCCAGAATATATACAGTATCATATTCTGTGACAACTGAATTCCAATTCTTAATTAGCGCCTTGTCCATGTCTTCAACGTTAAACCAAGGGCGTGCATCATACTTAATAACGTTGGCATGACCAAAATGCAAATCTGCAATATAAAAAATCTTTCCCATAAATTAATCCTCCTTTGGGCCTTCTGGCATAGGTGCCCAATGAGTTACCTCTCCTTCTTCTAGTTCTCCCATATACCAAAACCATTTACCGTTTGCATAATATCCTTCATGAACCTTCGGAAGAGGATGCTCGTTAGGCATATAAATTAAAACACTTTCAAATGATTCTGGAACTAAATCATTAACGCTTACAAAATTAAACACAATTATAACCTCCAATAATTTTGTACTGTTGAATTGTATCATTAAAGTTATAATTTGTCAATAGTGGAAAAGCGGACAATATTAAATTGTCCGCTTGTCGTGTTAAAGTTCGTCTATCTTCACAAATTCACTAAATAGAATAAACTTGTTCTTGATAAAATGACCAATGCCAATTGCTTTGTCTCCCCATCCACCATCTTTTTCAAATACAAGTCTGCACGGGATATTCTTAAATTCAGAGATACGAACTCCATCTTCTTTGCTCAAATCCAACAGTTCTGTAAATGCTCTAATTAAATATCCTACATTGTTTGTAGTATTATAGTGACTAAATGGAACAATGTCTTTGCAATAAATCTCAAAACACACACAATTGTTAAAATGGGCAATTACATCAACATCGACGTATTCAATGATATTGTTTCTTGTGCAATGTCCCAGTTCATGTATTTCATTCTCTTTTTTAATAATGTCTTCAAATCTCATTGTTTGCTCCAATCATTTTTAAAAACTCATCCTCTGTAATAACTGGAATTCCAAGCTCTACGGCTTTCTTGTACTTGCTACTTCCAGAGGCTTCATTTGTGATTAGCCAATCTGTTTTCTTAGAAACTGATCCTGCGGTTTTTGCTCCAAGAGATGTAATCTTTTCGTTAATAGAATCTCTAGTAAAGTGATTGAGTTTGCCAGTAACTACAAGAGTTTTTCCAGAGAATGGATTGTCAATTACTTGCTCTTCTTTCTTAGGAACGATAAATGTCATTTCATAAGCAAGTGCTTCGATATCATTGATGTACTCGTCAAAGTAATCTGTAAAACTCTTTGCCATTACTTGACCAAAGTCTTCAAGCTGTGTGAAGTCATAATCATTTGCCCACATCATAATAAGCTTGCCCAAATCATAGT
>JAEIGA010004131.1_pt1 | contig 22474 bp, 21 predicted proteins | sample 9270691 | NCBI WGS metagenome assembly JAEIGA01 (sample SAMN17057246, study PRJNA624740) | gut metagenome | biome: biome; isolation source: fecal sample | host: Bos grunniens | place: China: Xizang | collected 2019 | reverse complement strand
CAAAGCGAGGCCGCAAAATGATATAATACGAAATGTGAATACGAAAAAATTTTCAATAACGCTCCTACGTCCGGAAATCCCGCACAACACCGGCGCAATAGGAAGAATAGCCGTATCTCTCGGTGTGACGCTCAATCTCGTGCGCCCTCTCGGCTTCAGGCTCGACGATGAAGCCATTCGCCGCGCAGGGCTTGATTATTGGAAGCATCTTGATTGCCGCATACATAACACATGGGAAGAATATCTTGAATCTGAAAAGCCTGCTCGCTTTTTCTTTCTTTCAACAAAGGGCGAACGCTTGATTTACGATATTCAATTTAAAGAAGGCGATGCCCTTATTTTCGGCAATGAAAGCTCAGGCCTTCCTAAAGATTTCTACGAGAAATACAAAGACAAACTCTTTCGCATACCAATGCCCGGACCGCACGCACGCAGCATCAATCTCGCAAATTCCGTCGCTATTGCCGCGCACGAATGCTTGCGTCAGCTTTCATACCCTCTTTCAGGAATTTGAAAGCCTATCTAAAACCGAGAATCTTATGCAGCTGCACCGAAAGCGACCATCCATCAAGCGTCGCGAGAACTGATTTCGCAGTTGCAAAGTCAATTTCACCATCACGGTCACACGGCGAAATATAATAATCAGTTGCGGAAATGCGATTTGAAATAAAGCCACAGAAAGAAGCAACGCTCTCTGAAGAAGCTACGACTCTCACTTCATCTGCCTCTTTCAGCGCATCTTCACTTTCATAAAGAGACGAATACTCCGCCTTGGGAGAACAGGCTACGTAATCGACAAACTGAAGCCAATCAGGAGTTTTTAAGCCGTTTGTCTCTACTGCTATATAACACCCCTTCTCCTTAAGTGCTGCTACGAGCTCTGCCATGCCCTCGACTAAGGTAGGCTCTCCTCCAGTAAAAACAACTGTTTTTGCCCGAAAAGACATTATCTCGCCGACAAGCTCATCAAGAGACGCAGAAAACTTCTCGGTGCAATCTGTGTCGCACCACGGGCAAGCAAGGTTGCACCCGGCAAAACGCACAAACACACAAGGCCTACCTGTGTTGCGTCCTTCTCCTTGAAGGGATTCGAAAATCTCTACAAGCGAATAGGAAACGACTTCCCTCATTTGCCGCGCACCACTCTCTCGCCCACAAAATCAAACCCTTTGCGGCGAACAATTTTGACATCAATGAAAGATCCGACATCCTCGGCAAGAGCATCTTTCACAAAAGTGACACCATCAACATCGGGAGCCTGAGATTCCATCCTCGCAACTCCTGGCGCGACAACAAGCGCCTTAAACTTTGACCCGACCATTTTCTTGGAGCGACACTCCCAAATCGCCTTCTGCTGCTCCATAACGAGCCTCTCCCGCTCGAGAGCCTCCTGCCGTGACGGACGTGACGACATCTCCGCTCCCTTCGTCCCCTTCTCAGGAGAATACGCAAACGCTCCGAGATGATCGAACTGCAAACGCCTGAGATCGGAAAGAAGCTTCTTAAACCTGAGCGGCGTCTCGCCAGGAAAGCCAGTAAGTACTGTCGTGCGCAGAGTAACGCCGGGGACGAGAGAGCGCACGATATCAGGAAGCAACACCGCCGCATCAATCGTGGATGCGCGGTTCATTTTCTCAAGAACCTCTGCAACAGTATGCTGAACAGGCATATCGATATACCTTACCGCATGCGGCGAGGAAACCATCCAATCTAAAAATGCAGAATCTATTTCTGAGGGATAACTGTAAAGAACTCTCACCCAGAAATCGCCCTTTATTGAATCGATAGCCTCAAGGAGATCGACAAGACGATAGCCGGAATTTTTCCACAACATCGGATCTTGCGCGACGATATTAATTTCGCGGCAGCCTGTCTGAATGAGAGCCTGCGCCTCGCGAAGAATCGACTCGATAGGGCGCGAACGGTATTTGCCGCGGATAGACGGAATCGCGCAATACGTGCAACGATGGTTGCAACCTTCCGCTATTTTTAAATACGCAAAAGCTTTGCCCGTGAAACGAAGTGCGGGCAAATGCGGCTCAACCCATTTTTTAGGAACGCCTCTCCACTCGTCAACGCCAGGAAATTTGCTCACAGCCTCTGGATAACGCTGAGGATAGCACCCCGTCACCACCACACGCGAGAAAGCGCCTTTCCTCTTTAGGGAAAGCGCACGCCGTATTTCAGATTCCGCCTCCTCACGCGCCGACGCGATAAAAGCGCATGTATTGATAATGACAGTATCGGCCGAGTTAGGATCGGGAGAGAAAACCCACCCTTCCTTAACCATATTCCCGGCGATTACCTCAAGATCGGCCGCATTCTTCGCGCACCCGAGAGAAACGAGCGCGAGAGAAGGTCGATTTTCTTTTTGCGCAGACACTTTCACCTCAGAAATCGAGGTTGCGGACATTAAGAGCGTTATCCTCGATGAACCTACGGCGAGGCTCAACCTCATCACCCATCAAAAGAGTGAACATCTGGTCTGCCTTGACTGCATCATCAAGTTTGACGCGGAGCATTCTGCGCTTCTCAGGATTCATCGTAGTATCGTAAAGCTCCGCAGCGTCCATTTCACCGAGACCTTTGAAGCGGTATACCGAAAGACCTTGTCTGCCATGATTGCGCACATCATCAAGAAGTTTGACTAGCGGCCCGTTTGCAACAGCAGTATCGTCGCCAAACCAGTCTTCCGCAGAATAGCCGAAACCTGAAAGCGAAGAGAATTCCTTTTTCAGCATTGAACTGCCGGAACCTTGCGAATCGGAGGAAGAAAGAAGTTCCTTCGGATCAAACCCGCGCTCGGAAACCATCCTCGAAGTTTTCTCAATTTCAGCAAGAAGTTTAAGAAATTCCCTCGCCTTCTCGCTCTCCATGGCGGCACCATCCTTACCCTTCACTTCAAAATCGTCAAGGCCGAGAGTGAGAAGCTTTTCCGTGAGCATATCATCGGTAAGGACATACTCGCTCTTTTTCTTTCTTTCAACCTTGTAAAGCGGCGGCTGTGCGAGATAGATATAACCCTTCTCGATAAGCTCCGGCATTTTCCTGTAAAAGAACGTGAGAAGAAGAGTTCTAATGTGCGCGCCGTCAACATCGGCATCCGTCATGATGACAATCTTATGATAGCGAGCCTTGGAGACATCCCATTCCTCTCCAAAGCCGCAACCTATGGCCGTAATCAAAGTTCTAATTTCGGCGTTTGCGAGAACTTTGTCGATGCGGGCCTTTTCGACGTTGAGCACTTTGCCGCGCAACGGAAGAATCGCCTGCGTGGCGCGGTCGCGCCCCTTGCAAGCAGAACCGCCTGCGGAATCACCTTCGACGAGATAAAGTTCTGTCTTCTCTGGATCGCGCTCGGAGCAATCGCGCAGCTTCCCGGGAAGAGAAAGCCCGTCCATAACACCTTTGCGGCGCGTTGACTCGCGGGCGGCGCGGGCCGCCTCGCGGGCACGATTGGCAAGAAGTGATTTTTCAATAACGACCTTGGCTACCGCCGGATTTTCCTCGAAGAACGTGTTAAGCTGATCGGAAATAATGGAGGAGACTATGCCGTCGACTTCTCCGTTGCCGAGCTTGGTCTTTGTCTGCCCCTCAAACTGAGGTTGCGGGACCTTAACAGAAACGATCACCGAAAGGCCTTCGCGCATATCATCGCCGGAAAGGGAATCGAGCTCCTTCTCCTTTATGAGCTTAGTTCTTTCGCCGTACGCCTTTACCGTTGCAGTAAGAGCGCGCCTGAAGCCAGAAAGATGCGTTCCTCCTTCCACAGTATGGATGTTGTTGCAGTACGTCTGCTCGATAGTCGAATACGTATCGGTGTACTGCAATGCGACTTCCGCCTGAATAGTGTAAGTGCCGTCCATCCGCTGAACTTCGCGCGAACCTTCAAAATGCATGACGGGCGAAATTGCAGTCTTGTTCGTGTTAAGGTAAGAGACGAACTCGTCAATGCCGCCTTCGTAGTGGAACGTTTCCTCGGAAGGAGTGCTCGACTCTTCGCCCTCTTCGTCGCGGAAACTTATCGTAACGCCCTTGTTGAGAAACGCGAGCTCTCTCAGACGCGCTGCAAGAACGGACGGCTTGAACTTGCGGCAGGAGAAAATCGTATGGTCGGGGAAGAACGTAACGGAAGTGCCCGTCTCGTCTCCGCACTCGCACACTTTCTCAAGCGGCTTAGTCACAAGCCCGCGAGAAAACTCAATGCGGTGAAGATATCCTCCGCGTTTCACCTCGACCTTCATCCAATCGGAAAGCGCGTTAACGCAGCTGACGCCAACGCCGTGAAGACCGCCTGAAACTTTATAATTTGAGCCGTCAAACTTGCCGCCAGCGTGAAGAACGGTAAGAACAACCTCGATTGCTGGGCGCCCCTGCGTGGGGTGCATATCGACAGGAATGCCGCGGCCGTTATCCTTTACGGTGACGGAGCCGTCGCGATTTACCTGAACCTCAACAAGCGAGCAGTAGCCCGCCATGGCCTCGTCAATGGAGTTATCAACTACTTCATATACAAGATGGTGATACCCGCGCTCTCCAGTATCGCCGATATACATTGCCGGGCGCTTGCGCACGGCTTCCATGCCCTCAAGAACTTGAATATTAGCTGCGTTGTAACCGCTCGTTTCCTCTGCCATTTTGACGACCTTTCAATTATGTGTATTATACCAAAAAGGCCGAGGCGGTGGGCATCGGCCGAGCGGTGAATTTACGCGACTCCGCGCTGAGAATTGCGGTAGAATGAAATGAGATTGCGTATCTCTTCTACAGGCTCGATATCGTGCTCTACGCGGTCTAAGGCTTGCGAACGGTTAAGCCCCTCGCGATAGATAAACCGATGAGCCTCCTTAAGCGCCTGAATGGAATCTTTCGCAACTCCGCGGCGGGTGAGACCTACGACATTAACGCCGATTACCTTCATCGTCCCTTCTGACATATCGCAAAGCATGTACGGAGGAATATCCTGACGGATCTTGCACATTCCGCCGACCATAGCATGGCGCCCCACCGTGCAGAACTGATGGCTCGCGCTGCACCCGCCCACAATCGCCCAATCCTCAAGGTGAACGTCGCCTGCGAGCTGGACGGAATTAGAACAAATCACATGATTGCCGAGTATCACGCCGTGAGCGGCATGGCAGTAGCACATAAAAAGGCAGTCGTCTCCAATAATAGTCTTTTCGCCGTCCGCCGTGCCAAGATGCACCGTGGCGAATTCGCGGATAACAGTGCGCTTGCCGATTTCAACGTAAGAGACCGATCCTTCCTGATACTTAAGATCCTGCGTTTTCATGCCGATGCACGCATAAGGGAAAATCTGGCTCTTCTCACCTATTGTAGTATGCCCGTCAATTATCGCTCCCTGCTTTACGACAACGCCGTCGCCCAAGCGGACGTTCCGCCCTATATTGGCGTAAGGGCCGATTTCAACATCGGCGCCAAGCACCGCACCGTCTTCAATTACAGCCGTAGGATGTATTTTCGACATATAGCATCTCCTTGATTTATCAGTGATCAATTTTACCTTCGCCGTGCCACGGAATGAAATCAGGCACTTTCACTCGCCCGGAGGCGATACGCTGACGAACGGCCTCGTGAACGAGAATCGTAGCGGCAGCGCTTACATTGAGAGAGTCTGAAAGCCCGAGCATCGGAATGCGCACTCTTAAATTGGCTCCGTCCATCCACTTCGCCGTAAGGCCGTACTGCTCCGCTCCGAGAGCCACTGCGACAGGCCCTGTCAAATCCGCCTCGAAATGCAGCTTCTCCGCATGCGGGGACGCGGCAAGAATCGAGAATGAATGTTCCTTTAAAAACTCTATCGCCTCTTCGCTCGAAGCTTCCGCGACAGGCACGGAAAAAAGAGCACCGGTCGAAGCGCGCACGACATTCGGGTTGTGAACATCAGTGACTCGATCGCAAACAATTACCGCCGCAGCGCCAGCCGCATCGGCAGAACGCAGAATCGTACCTAAATTGCCTGGCTTTTCGACGCCCTCGGTGACGATGACAAGCGCGTTCTCAGGCAAAGAAAGGTCTTTTAATTTAACTGCCACATGAGGACCTGTCATAAGAAGCCCGTCCGGACGCTCTTTATATGCGATTTTCTCGAAGCATATCTTAGAGCAAGTATAAGCATCTGCGCCGAGAGAAACGCATCGCTCGACAAGCGCCGCCTCATTCTCGTTTTTCAGATACATTTCAGGGCAATGGAAAATCGCGCGAGGCACATAGCCGCAATCAAGAGCGCGAACACATTCGCGATAACCTTCGACTATCATCTCACCCGACAAGTCGCGCTCGCGCCTGTTGCGGAGCTTTACGACGTGCTTTATCTTCGGGTTGCTTGGAGAGGTAATTTCCATCAGTTCAATCAATGCTCGTGACCATGCGAATGACAGGTGCAGCCGCATTCGTCATCTTCCTCGACATATTCGACTTTCGCTTCCGAGCGCAAATCAGCCATAAACGCATCCATCGCTTTGCCGCGCGCCTGATGACGGAGAAGATCGCGTATTGAATCGCGCGCGTCGACGAATGTTTTGCCCGCCGCCTCGTAATCTGATTTATGGGCGGCGAAAAACGCCTCCGCTTCGCTCTCGGTAGGCTCCGGAACGGAAGAGCAAGCCTGCTCGACAAGCTTGTTTACCTTCGCGCCTTTTTCAAGTTCGCGCCTGAAAGCTTTTTCATCAATTCCCTGCGCCTTGAGCGCTGCGTCGTAATTGTCGCGCCCTCCCACCTGAGCGATGACCTTATCAACCTCCGCATCGATATCGGCGGCAGTAAGAGGAATATCGAGCTGCTGAGACCTTTCAAGAAGAAGTTTCGCCCCTATCGCCTGCTCAAGCGCTTTGTCTCTAAGAAGGCTCATGGAGCCGCGCACTTCCTCTGCGGACACGCCATGCTCAGCGTAAAACCTGACAAGCCTATCTAACTCAAACGCGACAGCCTGCGGCGAAATCTTTACTCCGTTGACGACGGCAGTCTTTATTTTTTTCTTTCCCATAAGTAAATCCAGTTCTTTTTATTTCTTATCTTCCGGCGGCGGCGGATAGCGATATGTTATCTTGCCGCTGTACTTTCCTTTGACATACCAATCTTCAGGAGCGCCGTATCTTTTGACAGTTTTCTGATCTGACTCATGCACCACGACAAGCCCGCCGTTCTGCCAAAGTTCAAGCCTGTAAGCGATAAGCTTTGCCGTCGCCGGTATGTTGCATTCTGCAAAAAGCGCGCGACGCGGATCGCCGAACAGCGCACGGCGCCACTCTGAAATTGAAACTTCCGGCTGCCAGAGCGAAACGCCGGAGGGAGTTTGATCGGGGTTTATGTTAACGCCGTGAGAAACCTTCTGATCGACAAGCACGATATCGTAGCTTCTCCAAAGCCCGTCGATATCGTATAGCGCGGAAACGCTCAAGACGGGGCGCTTTATGCGCTGAAGCTCACTTTGCAAATTCGCTTTAACCTGCACGCGAAGCCCCATTGTCTTGACGCGGGAGCCATCTTTGACGGGCGAGACTTTCGGCATGGAAAACGAGCCTTCAACCTGCGCAGGGTTGATCTTTTCTTTCGGAGGCTTGCGTCCGCTCGCTTTACCGAGAGAAATGCCAAGGCACGAGGCGACTCTCGCCTTGTTCATCTTCTCACCAAGCTGGTTGAGCTGACGCACGCCGTTCTTATCGGCCGCGAAAATACCGATTGCGCCGCCATGCTCGAAACTTATCGCGTCATCAGCTCCGAGAGACTCGAAAGCCTCATTCATATCATGGTAATCTGCGCCAGTTTTTCCGGCAAGCTTCTTGCCGTCGTCGGCACTTAAAATATAAAGTGTCCGGGCATTCTGAGAAAGACCGAGCGCAAGACACGGCGCGACATTGCGCCTGTCGAGAGGAACTACGTCTCTGCCGTCGCGGCGAATTACGATATCTCCAGTCTGTGCTACAAGAATATCTGAAATTTCAGCCTGCATAATGCGGTCGGCAATTTCAAGGCTTCCGTCGCGGCGAACGACAAAGACTGGCCCGCGGCCGTGCTTTGCATTGCTTACAATCACGCCGTCAGTCATGAAAAGACCTCTCGGATCGACAAAATCGCCTGAATACGGAACGCGGGTAGAGCGCGTAGCGAAGGCGATAAAAGCGCCCTTTCCGCCGCGCTGAAGGAACTCCGCAGGAGTCTCTCTCTTTGTTCTCACATCGGCAGGAAGGACTTTCTCATTGCGAGAATTGTACAAGGTGGGAGCCTCTTCAAGAGGTCGGCCATATCCAGAACAGCGAGGCGTCGCAAAGAAATTCGCAGATGTTAATTTGACATCAATGCGCACCGCAGTATAACGGATGTCTCTGGGCTCCTTGACTGTGGCAGAAAGAACGGTAACTCCAGGAGCGAGCACTTCCTTCTCCGACCAGACAATAAGCGCGTTTGACACAAGCGGGGCGACAAGCGTCGTCAAAAAAAGAAATGCTGAGAATTTCTTCATCTCTCCCATCCTCCTACTTGCCGGATGTAAAAAGCCGCCGCACTTCATCATCCATTGCGCCGACATCGCAAACGCGGTCTTGCACCTCCGGAAGCGAATAAAGCTCACGGAACGCCGGAGGAAGATCTCCTAACACCTCGCCGCCGAACGCCCTCTCGCACGTCTCAGGGAACTTATGCGGAGTTGCCGTCGCGGCGATCACGCAAGGCACTCCAGAGTCGGACAAACCTGCTTCGCGCGCGACAAACGAGCCGACGGCAGTATGAGGATCGATAAGATAACCCGATTCCTCCCTTACGCGGCGCATTTCCGCTTCCGTCTCCTCGGGGCTTGCAACGCCGCCAGAAAAGAGAGAAAAGAGTTTTTCCTTTGCGGAAGGAGAAAGTTCATAGCGACCTTTCGTATCAAGGTCGGAAACGAGACGCGAAGTTTCGGCACAGGCGGCCATGGCGTCGCCGTCGTAATTAAGCTCCCAAAGAAGGCGCTCGACGTTCGAAGAGCGGCGAATATCCATTGAAGGAGAATTCGTAACCGTGAAATTCGGGCCTGGATCGTACACGCCCGTCTTCACGAAGCGGTGCAAAACGTCATTTACATTGGAAGCGACAACGAGTTTGCGGATGCGCGTTCCAAGGCGCCTTGCGTAATAAGCGGCAAGGATATTGCCGAAATTGCCGGAAGGAACCACCACATCAAACTCGCATCCAAGACGGGCGCCTGCTGAAATGTAGTAGGCTATCTGAGGGATGAGCCTGCCTGTATTGATGGAGTTCGCGCTTGAAAGAGCTACTGAGTTCGCCGCCGCTTCATCCGCGATATCCTTCGAGGCGAAAATACGCTTCACCGCCGACTGAGCATCGTCAAAATTGCCGCGAATTCCGACGGCGTGGACATTGCTCTCCGAAGGCGTCGTCATCTGAAGACGCTGCACTCTTGACGTACCTGTCGCGGGATAGAAAACAATAATCTCCGCGCCGTCAACCCCTGCAAAACCTTGCATGGCCGCAGAGCCCGTGTCGCCGCTCGTCGCAGTCAAAACAAGGACGCGTCGGCCTGCCGCCGCATGGCGCATGAACACAGGAAGCATTGAAAGCGCAACATCCTTAAACGCGCCTGTGCGCCCATGGAAAAGTTCAAGATAATGAAAAGGCCCCTTCTTTACGAGCGGAATCGGGTCTTCTGCGGGGAAGCGCGACACGAGGCGCGAAACGGCCTCGTCGCGTACTGCTTCTGGAAATTCGCCGAAAAGCGACGAAAGGACTGCTCTTTCGGCATCTGCAAGAGATGTAAGAGAAGAGATATCTTCTATCTTAGTTACCTCAACTGGTAAATAAAGCCCTCCATCGGGAGCAAGACCTTGAAACACAGTTTCTACGCATGAAGCGCCAAGACCTTTTCTTGTAGAGATATAATTCATTTTTATCGTGCGTTCTCGCCTATTTGATCTTCTGTAAGCGTTACATAACCTTCTGCGGCAAGTGCGCGCTCCGCGGCGAGATTGTCGCCAAACTTAAAGACGAGAACGGCCTTTTCACCCTTGTGGAATGCAAACGCATAGGAATACTTAATATCGATATCGGCATTATCGAGGCATTGAAGGACGCCTGCCATGCCGCCTGGACGGTCCGGCACGCATACTGCAACGACCTGAGAGACTGTCACGGCATGGCCGTTTTTGGAAAGAACTTCTTTTGCCTTTTCATGATCATCGACAATAAGCCTTACGATGCCAAAATCACTCGTGTCTGCAAGAGACAACGTGGCAATATTTACGTCAGACTGAGAGAGCGTCCGACATATCTGACTTAACTGCCCAGGACGGTTAGGCATAAAAATTGAAATTTGTCTAATCTGCATAGATGTATTATACCATATTTCTTGTCTATACGATGAACTGGCACCCTGGGCGCGCCGCGGCAAAAGAAAGCTGAGATGATTTTTCGTCTTCCCCTGTGAAACTATCCTCTGACTGCAAGAGTCAACGTGCCGACGGCTTTCTGGCTCGAAGGACGAAAGAGAGGAATTGAGACAATCACCTCCTCGCCCTCAGAGGGCAGAACGGAAAAATCAAAAATTCCTTGCGCAATCGCCTCTGGCGCGTCCTTCTCTCCGACCATCGCCGAAAGCGCGTCTATCGGAGACGATGCGATATCGGCATATCCGACCATCGCCTTCTCCATGAAATCAGCGCCCATCCGCAAGGCGTACTTGGCCGTCAATCGGGCGAAACGCTTGAGCCGCTGCACCGTCACTGGCTCTGTAATCGAGACGGCAAATGCCGTATGATCCTCCACATCTTCGCGGAAAAGAACTCTCTTCGCCCATTCCTCTTTCGAAAAATCTGCTTTGCCTTTCTGAAAGAGAGCCTCACGCGCCGCTGATTTGCGCGCGATTCCGGAGCGAGGCCAAATCATGTCAACGCAGACAAGATTGCGGCTCTTTATAAGTTTGCGTTCGGGAAGAGATGTCATCTCCGCATCGACAAGCGTAATTTCGAGATTTCTTTTTACTTTTTTCGACATGATTTTTCCTCCTCTTGTTTTTCTGCTATTTTTCAACACACATTTTAAAAACGGAGCAAAGCGCATGCTCTCGCACCTTCTCAAGTTTTCGCCTGATACGCCCAAGCGCGCCCCAAAGGTTAGTCGCCTCGCCGTGGGAATCGTGAAGGACCGCCTTAGAGACATCTGTTTTCATCTTTAGAATCTCATCGTCCTTGAGATAAAGCCCTGCATCCGCCGCGCCCTCGGCAATCCATGAAAGCGTGACATCGGCAATATCGTGATTGTCGTCGAAAAGCCCGCCAATATCAGAATGCGAGCCTGGGAAAACGAGCTCCTCAACTTTTTGAGCGACGCGGCGCTCAAGTTTACTGTCCTTGTGTGCGATTTCACGGACGGGGATGTACGCATAGAGTTTGCGCGTTTCATCGCGGGCAACGGCGTGACGGACGAAGCGGACGTTGCCTGGCACTTCTTCTGTGACATCAAGCCCAATTGTCGCGTCAACAGTATCCCACAATCCCATATAAACAACGCCCACATTAATTTTATCAAGCCATGCTGCAAAGTGCCTTGCGATAAGCGCCCCTCGTGAGAAACCAAAAAGAAAAACTTTCGTCTCGGAAAATGGCGGATAAGCCTTGCTGTTCTTTTCGAACCAGCGCCTCGCGCGGCGGAATACAATCCACCAATCATGACCGTGCAGTGTGCCGCGAATGTACGAACCGAAATGTGTTCCTGGGCCCGACTCTAAAAAGAGACGCTGCTCATGAGAGTCGGCACATGCTGCATGAAGTCGCGTTACATTCGTAAAATTGCCTGCGACTCCCTGCCCCGTGCCTTCAAAAAAGAGACATAAATTCATTTATTCGCGATAAGTGAACATGGCCAAAACTCGCAATCTTATGCGAGAATTATACCATAATTTCATTCACAGGGTTAGTGGTTAGTAGTTAGCGGTTAGTAGTTAGGGGCTAGGGGTTAGGGGTTAGGGATTAGTGGTTAGGGGTTAGGGGCTAGTGGTTAGGGGTTAGGGGCTAGTGGATAAAACTCCCAAACTGACAAACTCGCAAACTGTCAAACTGACTCTACTTGCAAACTTCTCTCGAGCTTGGGAAGTTAGCAAGTTTTACAGTTGGACAGTTGGACAGTTTATCAGTTATACAACATTCAAACATTCTAACATTCAAACATTCAAACATTAACCCTTTCCCTATTCCCTCCCCGTTCACTCTTCCCTCTTCCCTCTTCCCGAAAGAAAATGATAAAATACATAAGTCTATTTTCTTGAGATACAGCAAGACGCAAGAAAACTAACCTCAATTAAGGCAAATAAAATGAGAACGAACGAAGAAATCAGAAACGAAGCCTGGACAAAACTTTGGCACGAAAAATGGTTTTGGAGAATTCTAATTGCATCAATTCTTCTCGATTTGTCCATGCAACTCGTATTCAAAATAATATACTTCGTAGCAAATACTTGCATCGGGGATCTCGGCACTCTCTCGCAAACAAATCTTTCGAATTCACTCGCAATGATAGCGCGAGGCGACATGAGCGCCCTCCCAACCATCACGCTGCATATCGCAATAACGGCGTTTATGACGATAATCGCAACAGGCATTATGCAATTTGGCAAATCTACAGTACTTCTGCGCGCTGCAGACGGCAAACAAGAAGGCTATCTCAAAGCTGCTTTCGAAGGGCTGAAAATGCCATTGGGCCTGGCATACCTCACATTAAGAGTCGCACTTGTCTTCATTCTCTGGGGCATTCTCGCCATCTTGCCTTGCATTGGCGGCGCAGCCATCTGTGAACTTATTGCAATTGACGAGACGCATATAAAAATTGCGGCTTGGGCTCTTATTATTACAGCCGCTGCAACTTTCTCATTAGCAATTATCGCAATTCCTTTCTACCGCTACCGTTTCTTATTCAGAATAAAGGCTGACAATCCTGAATGGTCGGCGAGTAAATGCATGAGAGAATGTCGCAGCCTTACGCAAGGCAACAAGTGGCGCATATTCAAACACGACTGTTCTTACTGGAAGGTGTTCCTTACGCCTGTCATTTTAGGCTCTGTATTGTGCGTCTGGTTAATTTATGAAATTTCCACCAAGGATTTATCGCCAAGCGGAAGTGCCGTTTCAGGCCCGAAGTTTATAATTGGTCTTGTATGCATGCTGGCGCTCTACATAGCAATCATGATTTCCACAGTAATTGCAATATTTCACATCTCTCTCGGCCAGACAATACTCTACCGCGATATGCTCGGCGAAAACACGAAAGATACCGATAACACGGATGAATAAACTGGGCATTAAGGAATACAAATGTCTAACAACAAACCTGTTCCTGAAAAAGTGTCGATAATAACCGTCGTTCGCAATGCGGTCGACACTATCGAAACCACACTTAAGAGTGTTTTAAACCAAACCTATGGCAATATTGAATATATTGTTATAGACGGCGAAAGCACCGACGGAACATTAGAAATAATAAACAAGTATCGTGATCGGATTTCGATTGTTGTATCTGAAAAAGACAATGGCTTATACGACGCCCTTAATAAAGGAGTAAGGCTATCTACTGGTGATTGGATTGGAATTCTAAACTCCGGCGATGTTTTCACAGCAAACGACGTTATCGCAAATATATTTCTCTCAAAGAAGGATTTCAGCGACGTTGATGTTCTTTACGGCGATTCAATATCTGTGGATGGCACAATTGAAACATTGATAAAAGCTTCGCCAAATATTTCAGATCTTGAAATAGAGCCGTGCTATCGGCATGGAGCATCTTTCTTAAAACAGAATATTCACAAAAAATATCTCTTCGATATCTCCAAAGCGCCACTAATAAGTTTTGCTCTTGATTATGACCAGATGTACCGAATGTACAAAGGTGGCGTAAAATTCCACAAAATTGACATTCCTGTAATAAAATATGCCAACCGTGGCGCCTCTACTATCTCCCCCTTCAAGCCGGCATATTACAATTATCTTATTACTCATAATATGAAATGCTCTTTCCTGATGAGACGGCTTCTCGAATGGAAATCTTTCTGGAGAGGCGTCGCCGCTGTCACAACGCGTTTTTATGCAAGAATAAAAAATGACAATTCTTGAAAAATTAAAAATATGGGGCGTAAAAGGAGCGTTCAATTACATTATCAATCGCCTTCGCGAAAGACGTATTGAAAACTTTTTCCGCGAAAACGCCAAAACGCATCCCCAAGAAAAAGCGGAAAAAGGAATAACAATCGTAGGAGCTCTTTCCGACCAAGGTAGCCTTAATAAAACCTTGCGCGATTTTTGCTTCTCACTAAAAGACGCAGGCATCCCCTTCCAAACTTGGGACTTAGGATCCAACAACATTTCATCTGAGGATATCGCGCCGATATTAACGCCACGGAAAGATTTTCGCATTACTAGATATTCTCACCTAATTGAAATGGTTCGCTCTCCCGTACCTGATGGAATCGTCAGCAACAGAGGAAGGATCGTTTTTTGGGAATTTGAAAGTGGTCTTCTAAAAGGCTATCCCACTCTTGAAGAAAGAAATGGCGACATAATAGGAATGTCAGATTTCAACTATAACTATTACACAAGAGTATTCTCACAAAAAAGAGATGTCTATAAAATTCTCTATCCATTAAGAATTGCAAACGGAAAAGAGCTTTCAAAGAACGAAGCGCGAAAGCGCTTTAACATACCTGAAAACGCTTTTGTCGCTTTTTACAACTTCAGTTATAAGTCTGGGTTGGATAGAAAAAACCCAGAAAGCGTCATAAAAGCATTTGCAGCAAGCATCGCAAGTCATAATGACGCGTTGTTAGTTTTTAAAACTGCATCAGCAAAAGAATTTCCAGAACGCGTGCGCCAATTACGCACTCTCGCCGCCAACTTAGGCATTTCAAATAAAGTTGTTTTTATCGACGATTATCTAACCCAGCAAGACGTCTTGAACCTTACAAACGCGTGCGATGTGTACATCTCCCTTCACAGAGCCGAAGGCTTTGGGTTAGGAATTGCTGAAGCAATGTCCCTTGCAAAACCGGTCATTGTTACAAATTACAGCTCAACAACTGAATTTTGCAATTCCTCCAATTCGATGCCGATTGATTTTAAAATTATAGCTATGCCTCCTTCAGACAACAAACTCTATTCTGCTGCAGAAAAATGGGCCGAGCCGAATATAAAAGAAGGTGCGGAAGCATTATTGAAGCTTTACAAAGATCCTTCATTACGAGCCGCCCTCGGCACAAAGGCGAAAGAGACAATCCTTCAGCAATTCTCAATTGAAAATTTCAAAAAGTCAGTGGAAGAATATTTGTCTAAATAATGAAACTTTTCACCTCTATAAAATCACTGCACGAAAAGCTAAGAGTCTGGGGCATGCCTGGAGTTTTAAACTTTTTTAAAAGAACTTTCGCAGGAATAATACAACGGAAAAAGCTGAGAGCTCTCGCAAAAAAATCCAAGATTAAAACACCGGAAAAAGGCATAACAATTATCGCCGATTTAACGGCACAAGTCTCGCTCAGCAAAACTATGCGCGACTTTATCCTGCTCTTGAAAGAATCAGGAATTCCGCACCAAACTTACGACACGTGCCTCAAACCTCAAATACCGCAAGAAGATGTTTCCAACATCGTTACGCCGCCTGGCGAATTCGATCTCGGCAGATTCTCCCATATCATAATGATGTATCGCAGTCCCCTTCCGTCTGACATCCTGCCACAATGCAAACGCATCCGCATCGCATTTTACGATAGTGCCCACGGCATTCACGAGACATTGCCGTTTTTAAGAGAATCTGGCGATGATATCGCTGCAATGTCAGACTTCAATTATCAATACTTCAAGAAAGAATTTCCAGATCAGAATGTTTATAAAATAACATACCCTTTCCGCTTTAAATCAGAAAAAGCAACACCCCGAGATATTCTTAGGAAGAAATACGGAATGGAGGAATCTGATTTTATCGTATTTTTTAACTTCGACTTCGGGTCTTATTACCGCAAAAACATTCCTGCTGTATTAAAGGCATTTGCGAAAGCTTTCAAGGGCGACATCACAGCCAAACTTCTTTTTAAGACAAAGGGTGCTAAAGCAAACCCAAAGCAGGCACAAGAAATGATGAGTGAAGTTCATGCGTTAAACATTGACGCACAATTCATTCATATCTCACAATATCTGCCGCGCGCAGATATCGATGGTCTGACTAACGCTTGTGATGTCTATCTTTCTCTGCATAAATCAGAAGGCTTCGGCATCGGTATGGCCGAGGCAATGAGCCAAGGAAAGCCAGTAGTTGCAACTAACTGGAGCGCCAATACCGAATTCTGCCACGATGAAACAGCATGGTGCATACCTTACAAGATGACAGACATTCTTTCCCACGAATATCCCGTATCAATGAAGGAATGGGCCGACGCGGATATAGACGCAGCAGCGAATGCTTTGCTTGAAATAAGAAATAATCCTATCATCGCTGAGGAACGCACAAAAAAAGGCACCGCTTTCATGCGAAGCCATTTCTCAACCGAGAACTTCAAGATAGACATTGAGAAAATATTGCAACGGGCAAATTGACACAACAACCGTCCTGTATGATAAAATACAACACGATGGCAAAGCTTAAAGACTTATCTGTACTGATTGTCACATGGAACGGTGACGACCTTCTCGCCAATTGCCTAACTTCCATATACAATGTATACGGAGAAACTCTTGAAATTATCGTCGTAGACAACGCAAACCTTGAATCAACCAAGAAGATTATATTATCACATAAAAACACAAAATATATTGCCTCCAAATCTAACCTCGGATTTGCCGGCGGAAACAATCTCGGACTTCCTGCCTGCACAAGAAAATATGTTTTGCTTCTAAACAACGACACTTTAATACACGAAGACTCATTCAGCCCACTAATTGATTACATGGAAAACAATCCGTCTGTGGCGGTTACGCAAGGCAGAATGAGGCTTGCAAAATCAGGTAACGTCTTAGATGAATGCGGCGTTATGCTTACACCTGCAGGAATCTTGTATGATGAATATATAATGCTTGACGATTCAATCTGCGTTCCTACACGACCAGTACATTCGGTCAAGGGTGCCATGATGATGATTCGCAAAGATGTTATCCCCTTTGTAGGCGGCTTGTTTTACGACCACTTTCACTGCAACTACGAAGAAAAAGACTTCTGCCATCGAGTATGGATGTGCGGATACGAAGTGCACTATGTTGACACTCCTGCGATAGACCATCTCCAGAGCCAAACAATAAAGCGTATGAATCAAGTGGAAATAAAAGGGCAAACTTTAGCTAACCAAATATTCTCGCTTGGGACAACGATGGAAATTTGCAATGCGATAAGAACAACTGGAACCTTTATTTTTTTGGAATTATTCATTTCACTCTACTCTATATTAAAAGGTAGGCTAAGCAACGCAAAAGAATTCACTTGGTGCTTAAAATCACTATGGAAAAGGAGAAAACTCTTTTACAAAGCGCGAAAAAATCTGCAAACTAACAGAAGTATTTCAGACAAAACCCTTTTCTCAAAAACGATGTCCCGCCCAGGAATCAAATATTACTACCATTATTTTAAGGGATCACTATTAGAATATCGACAAAGAACAGCGGGGAAAACAGAAAACCCCATCCCTTTTAACTAAAAACAAGATAAAATGATATAATACCAATTGTTATGCTTACTAATTCAACAATACTCTTGACTGGCGGAACTGGCAGCTTCGGACATACATTCGTTCCGATGACGCTTAAAAAATACAATCCCAAAAAGCTGATCATCTATAGTCGAGACGAGATGAAGCAGTGGAACATGGCGAAACTCTTCAAAGACGATCCGCGTGTCAGATTTTTCATTGGTGATGTCCGCGACAAGGAGCGACTTTATCGAGCACTTGACGGTGTTGATTATGTAGTTCATGCAGCAGCAACAAAAATAGTTCCCACAGCTGAATACAACCCCTTTGAATGCATTAAAACAAATGTCAATGGAGCGATGAATCTTGTCGATGCTTGCATTGACAGAGGCGTCAAAAAGCTTGTTGCGCTTTCAACCGATAAGGCGAGTTCGCCCGTGAATTTATACGGAGCAACAAAACTTGTCTCAGACAAGGTGTTTATCGCAGGAAATTCATACGCAGGCGGCAAAAAAACTCGTTTCTCTGTTGTGCGTTATGGGAACGTGATGGGTTCTCGCGGCAGTGTAATACCTTTCTTTATAGAGCAAGCGAAAAGCGGGCTTTTGACAATAACCGACAATCGCATGACTCGCTTTATGATTTCTCTTGAACAAGGTGTTGAACTCGTTTGGCACGCATTTGACGATATGGTCGGTGGTGAGATTTATGTCAAGAAAATCCCTTCAATGAATATCTGCGATATCGCTAAAGCCGCAGGACCGGGATGTGAACAAAAAGAAATCGGCATTCGTCCTGGCGAAAAGTTGCATGAGCAGATGATTGGAGTAGAAGATGCGCCTCATACATACGAATACGAGGGACACTACAAAATCCTTCCATCCATCCATAGTTGGGACAAAGATGCAGGACGCATCAAAGACGGAAAACCAGTCGCCGAAGGCTTTTCGTATTGTTCCGACAACAACAGCGAATGGATGCCTATAGAGGAGCTTCAAAAGTGGATTGCCTGTAACCGCCAAAAGATCGGAGCAATCTGATGAAGACCTACGGGTATGGGCATCAGTTGATTGATTCTACAGATATCAATTCTGTTTGTGATATCCTTTCGTGTGATTCGCTCACATGCGGACCTTATGTTAAGGCGTTTGAAAAAGCCATTTGCGAATATACTGGTGCAAAATTTTGCGTTGCTGTAGCAAACGGGACGGCTGCGCTGCATATTGCGGCACTTGCGGCTGGACTTGGTCCTGAGAACGAAGCAATCACATCCCCGATAACGTTTCTTTCCTCGGCTAACTGTATTTGCTTTTGCGGAGCAAAGCCTGTTTTCGCTGATATTGAACCAGATACGGCCAATATTGACCCAAATGAAATTGAGCGTCGTATTACCAGAAAAACAAAAGCGATAATACCCGTTCATTTCGCAGGGCAATCATGCGATATGGAGCGAATTTCAGATATTGCAAAAAAGCATAATCTGATTATTATTGAAGATGCAGCCCATGCAATTGGCTCTGATTATAAAGACACAAAGGTCGGCTCCTGCGCTTATTCCGATATGACGATTTTTTCATTCCATCCTGTGAAAACAATTACTACAGGTGAAGGCGGGGCAGTAACGACTAACGATCCTGCCTTGTATGAAAAACTTTGTGCATACAGAGCGCACGGCACCCACAAAGACGGCAAAATGGCTGAGACGTGGGAATATGAGATGCGCGAGCTGGGATACAATTACCGCATTACTGATTTTCAATGTGCACTTGGAATTTCACAATTAAAAAAGCTAAAAGCTTTTAAAGCTCGCCGACGCGAAATCGTTTCATACTATAATGAAAATCTTGGTCTGCCGCATTTGATGGAGCGCCCATTTTCAAATGCGTGTTTTCATCTTTATCCGATTCTTGTTAAAAACCGCCGTGAATTCTATTTCAAGGCTCGCGAGAAAGGATTAAATCTTCAAGTGCATTATATTCCTGTCCATACGCAGCCTTATTATCAAGGAAAATTCAACTATAAAACAGGCGACTATCCTATTGCGGAGGCTTACTACGAAAAATGTATTTCCCTTCCGCTTTATCCGGGATTGACGGATGAAGATTTATCCGACATCGTTAAACGGCTGAATGAAATTTCGCAATCATGAAATCGCTCGCAATTATTACTGCTAGAGGCGGATCTAAACGAATTCCGCGAAAAAACATAAAAGAGTTTATGGGTAAGCCTATGCTCTCTTATGCGATTGAGGCAGCAATAAGCTCAGGACTGTTTAAAGAAGTAATGGTTTCCACCGACGATGATGAAATAGCCGATTTAGCTAAAAAATCAGGTGCTACAGTTCCCTTCATTCGAAGCGAGTCAACGTCCAACGATTTTGCCACAACTCGCGATGTTCTTATAGAAGTTCTACTTGAATATCAAAAGCGCGGCGTTCAATTTGATGAATTTGCATGTATTTATCCGTGCGTACCTTTCTTAACAGGTGAAACACTTCGCAAGGCTCATGAAGAATTTTCATGCTCTAATGCCGATGCATTGATTCCAGTTGTAAAGTATTCATTCCCAATCCAGCGCGCGCTTAGGATTTGCGACAATGGCACACTTTTATATCGAGAGCCTGAGAATGCTCCTATGCGCTCACAAGATTTAGAACCGATGTATCACGACGTCGGGATGTTTTATTTCTACCGAACAGAGGCGTTTCTCTCAGGCCGTTCGATGAATACAGTGCCTTATAAAACGAGCGAAGACTGCGTTCAGGATATCGACACTCTCGAAGATTGGGCGATGGCGGAAATGAAATATAAAATTCTCAAAGGAATCTGCTGAATGTTTAAAACAGGTCTAAAACTCTGGTCGACAAATACAGACCACTATCTGCGTGAAGCAAAACGGCTTTATGCAGAAGGAGTTTTTGACTATATTGAGCTTTATGTTGTGCCAGAAAGTTTGAAGTGTGCAAATGAATGGAAGACGCTAAATATTCCTTATGTCATTCATGCTCCGCATTCCGCACATGGAATTAATTTAGCAGACAAGAATTGTGAAGATAGAAATAAAAGTATTTTTTCAGAGGTCAAAGAGTTTGCAGATATTTTAAACGCACCGACAATCATCGCACACGGAGGCGTTCTTGGAAGCATTGACGAAGTAGTCCGTCAGATAAATTTAATTGGAGATTCGCGCATTGCCGTTGAGAATAAACCATATTTCCCTATAGATAATTCAGACAGGTTACTTGCCGGATCTACACCAGAGGAAATTCAAAGAATTATTACCGCGACCGGTTGCGGCTTTTGCTTCGACATAGGGCATGCCGTTGCATCAGCAAATGCACATGGAGTAGATTGGAAAGATTATTTTGATTCCTTTTTAAAACTTAATCCTAAAATGTATCATCTTTCCGATTTAGACATTTCATCAAAGAAGGATCAGCATCTTCATTTCGGGACAGGAACATTGCCGATTAAAGAGATCGCGGCACAACTTCCGGGGGATGCGTCTATTTCGGTGGAAACAGTGAAGTCGCGCACAGAAAATTTGGATGACTTTAAAAAGGATGCGAAATGGTTGCGGGATTTAAAATGAGAAAAGCGCAGCTCGCGGATATGCAGGCTGTGTATAATCTTTCAAACGATGCTCTCGTCCGAAGAAATTCTATCCATCAAGGGTTGATTCCCTTTGAAATGCACGAAAGATGGTTTAATGCTCGACTTGCTGATTCTGGTACGCTGTTTTATGTCGTTGAAGTTGATGATGGACGCTTAGCAGGTCAAGTAAGATTTCAAAAAGAGGCGGGTGAGTGGGTTGTCAGTATCAGTATCGCGCCGGACTTTCGCGGACAACATCTTGGCGATGCTTTTTTGTCTGAGGCAATAAGATTATCAAATGTATCCCCTTTACGTGCTGTTGTAAGGCATGATAATATTCCGTCGCTCAGGTTGTTTGAGCATAATGGATTCAGAAAAGAGAATTCTTCCGATACCAGCGAAGGCTTCATTTCACTTGTCTGGAAGTCTACGAAGGAAAAGAGTGAATGAACAAACCAGTTTTTATCATAGCTGAGATGTCCGCAAATCATTGCGGTGATTTTGAGCTTGCGAAAAAAATTATCTCAGCCGCAAAAGACGCAGGTGCTGATGCCGTAAAAATTCAAACATACACGGCCGATACAATTACAATTGACAGCAAGCGAGATGAATTTTTAATTAAAGGCGATGGTAATCTCTGGAAGGACAGATACCTTTACGAGCTTTATCAAAAAGCATCGACGCCATGGGAATGGCAACCGCGCCTTAAAGAATATGCCAATTCAATAGACATCCCCTTCTTCTCGACTCCATTCGACTTTACGGCCGTAGATTTCCTTGAGAAGATGAATGTTCCGATGTATAAAATCGCTAGTTTCGAGGCGTATGACTATCCCCTCATTCGGTATGCTGCGAAGTGCGGGAAGCCAATGATTATCTCAACAGGCATTTCAACACTGGAAGAGATGCAAGGCGCGATTGACGCTTGTAAATCGGTAGGCAACAATGATATTACGCTTCTAAAATGCACGTCATCATATCCGGCAAAGCTTTCCGATATGAATCTCATAACCATCAAGGATATGGTTGAGCGTTTTAGCCCTCAAGGTGTAAAAATTGGGCTCTCCGACCATTCGATGCAAATCGAACCTGTTGTCACTGCGGTTGCACTTGGCGCGTGCGTCATAGAAAAACATTTCACTCTCGACCGCTCTCTTGGAGGAGAAGATGCCGGATTTTCGCTAAATGTTGATGAATTTGCCGCAATGGTAAAGGCTGT
>JAEIGA010004130.1_pt1 | contig 22477 bp, 16 predicted proteins | sample 9270691 | NCBI WGS metagenome assembly JAEIGA01 (sample SAMN17057246, study PRJNA624740) | gut metagenome | biome: biome; isolation source: fecal sample | host: Bos grunniens | place: China: Xizang | collected 2019 | reverse complement strand
CGGCAGAAAGATCGCCCGTTACAGGGTACAGGTAAGCATCAAATCCTTCTTCCCAGCATTCGAAATGCTTCAGATTCTTGATCAGACGCTCCATGGCAGCTTCTGTCGAGTCAGATCGTACCAGGCAATAGATGCGCAGGTCATCGTTTTGATAATGACGGATCAGTGCGCGGATCAGGTATGCACCGAGGAATCCGGTCGCGCCGGTCAAAAGGATACGGCTGCTTTCGCTGATCTTCTTCTGATAGGGCTCATCGATCCGGATCGACTCGTCCAACACGCATTCTTTGCGCAGTGAAACCCTGTGTCTGGTAGGCGTGACGCCGGCCAGAACTTTGTGAATATAGTTTGTCACACCGATCACCGAAGAATCTGTCAGGATTTCGCGAAGATCCAGCTGGATGCCGAACTTCTTTTCCATGTTCTGGAGAAGTTCATATCCCATAAGGGAATCCCCACCAAGCTCCAGGAAGGAGTCGGAGAGATTAAAGTGCTCAATGTGCAGAACCCGTTCAAAAACGGACTTGACCTGCATCATGACTTCGTCGGCTTTGTCGATGGACTTGTCGATCACGGTCTGTTTTCCGCGTCCCATCCGATAGGCATGACTTGAATGAATGATCTTTAAGCCGCCTTCGACATAAAGCTTTTTCGTCTTGGATATCTGCAGCTTGTTGCTGTCAGTACGCGGCAGAGAACGGATCGGAACGAAGATGATGTCATAAAATGAAAAGCCAAATCGCTCTGACACGGCGTTGTTGATCTGTGAAACCCGTTTGTCAAAGTCTTCTTCCGGACTGGATTCTACAACGGCGATGACATTTTCTTTCGTATCGTCCTTGACAGAGAAAAAGCCCATCGTGGAAGAACCAAGTCCAGGAACTTTTTTATGAATCAGGGTCATCAGGTCGCTCGGGTAGATATTATGACCATTTACGATCAGCATCTCTTTGATGCGTCCTGTGATATAAAGGATGCCGTCATTTAAAAAGCCGAGGTCTCCGGTTTTATAAAACTCTTCCGGACGTCCGTTCAGTTTACAATGGAAATTCTTGTTTGCAGGGATGCCGCCCCAGTATCCGTCAGCAACACTTTCGCCTGTGACAAAGATCTCACCGATCTTGTTTTCCGGATAAACTTCACCGGTCTTCGGATTGCCGATCGCAAAGGAAAGACCCTCCACGGCAGGTCCGACCCCGACGATCTCATGGATCTGTTCCGGCGGGGTATCTTTTGTGACCGGTACGATCTTTCCATCGCGGAACGGTTCGTCCTCAAGAAGGAGAGTACGGTAATCACGGGAAGCGACGCTTGCAAGGCAGATACATTCGGAGAGACCGTATCCCGGCGCCATGGCATTCGGTGCCAGATTGAACATTTCAGAAAAACGCTCTACAATGACCGGACTGATATATTCGGAACCATTCATCAGATGTGTCATATGTGAAAGATCATACTGTGCAGCTTCTTCCGGTGTAAAAATCCTGGTACATGCGTCGTATGCAGAGCATGGCCCGACCGTTAATGTCAGCTTGAAATCCGAGAGCATCCGGATCCAGAGCTTCGGATTTGCCAGAAACTGAAGTGTGGATAAAAAATATGCGGTAGATCCGGTCGTCATGATCGGCATTAAGAGCGTGATCACAAGTCCGAGATTGTGGAAGAACGGAACCCAGGTTCCAAGCGTTACATGATCAAAATGTGTCTCATCAACTGACCGGCACTGTGCCATCTGCTTCATCATTGCACCGCTTGTGACACGGACACCCTTTGGCGCACTCGTAGAGCCGGATGTGTACTGAAGGTACATCAGATCATCCGGCTTGGCGGAATAGGTAATGCCGGAATCCCGGCAAGGGATCAGTTTGTCTGAATAGATCCGCTTTAAACGGACAACAGAAGAAAACGCCTCTGCCATAAGACGTTTCGTAAGATTGGTGCCGGATTTCTGCTCCATGGCATAGTTCGAGATCAGTCCCTTTGGATGGGCGGATTTTAAAACGGAGACAAAGCGCTCAATCTTTCCTTCGTCAATTGGCGGCGGCAAAATGATAAATGTCACACCGGAGAGGATACATCCCATGACAGAATAAAGTGTTGTATAGTCCTGCATGGAGAAAATGATCACCCTGTCTCCGCGACGGATGCCGCGTTTCCGCATCGTATAGGCCAGATCCATGGCCTTCTGGTACAGGGCACGTACCGTGATATCCTGGAACTGCCAGTCATCGGTTTCTTTTTCATAAGTAAGGAACCGGTAAAGTACCCAGTCAGGATCCCTTTTTACCCGTTCCTTAAAAAAATCGGTAAAAGATTTATATTCCATATTGATCAGTCTGCTTTCGTCATAATTCCTGGCACAATCGTTGTTTTTTTATATTATAATAGTAATCGATTCACTTTATGTATTCAAGTAAATTTCCTATAAAAAAGAATAGAAAAACTGCCGTATCCGTAGAACAGATACGGCAGTTATCTTCATCATTCTGAAATTATGCTTCAGCGATCGCGCCCATCGGGCAAGAGCCTTCGCAAGCACCGCAATCGATGCAAGAATCAGCGTCAATTTCATATTTGCCGTCGCCTTCAGCAATAGCGTCTACCGGACAAGAGTCAGCACATGCGCCGCAAGCGATGCAGTCGTCAGAAATCATTCTAGCCATTAATGTTACCTCCTTAAATTGTTAAACATACTCAATGAAAAGCATATAGCTTTTCATCATAATAATACAACACCTGTAAAAAAGCAAGTTGTTGGGTTGCTTTTTTTTCGGGTGCGTATTATACTAAAACCGCATCAAAACAGGGATTATATAAGGAAAGAAAGGCTCTGTTTCCAAACACTTTGATCTTGACAGATAATGCCGAAAGGCGATTAAACGGAGGATAATGAGATGGCTAAAGTAGAAGTTACAAAAGAAACATTGATCGGTGATCTGCTTCGCATTGACGCTGGGATCGCACCGGTGCTTTTAGATATCGGTATGCATTGCCTTGGATGCCCGTCTTCACAGATGGAGACCATCGGAGAAGCAGCTATGGTTCACGGCATTGATCCGGACGAACTGGTAGACCGTATCAATAAGAATATCCAGGCGTAAATCATACGTTTGGCTGATAAGGGCAGAAAAAACCGGTATATGCTTTCTGGCATATACCGGTTTTTGTTATAGTATCGTTTGCAGATCAGATCTTTGCAAGATTCTGCAATGCTGTGTCTTGGAAAACAGCATTATAATGTTCGACACAATAGCCCTCACGTCCGTCAGAGTACTTTTCCTGCTGCAGATACTTTGCCGCAGTATGGAGAACCTTGTCAAAATCGATCCGGCTGTGGCTGCCCTGATGCAGTACAAGGTAAAACCGTCTGTTTGCCGCATCATGGTAAAGCGTATTATGTGCATCATAAAAACCGGACAGCTGATGTGCCAGTAAAATGACAGCATCCATATCCGTAAAGGAAAACAGTCCGTTTGAGGTGTCGGCATTGCTTTTATGCGTGTTCACATTCGTTTGCCGGGCGGCAGTATTCTTTTTCCCGTTATGGATCTGTGCGATTAGTCCTGAAAGATCCGTAAAGGGTGCGGCGTCCGGTTTGTCGGCAACCGCATCGGATTTGAGAGAACTGTCGTGAGAGAAACTGGAAAATCTCGTGTCCAGCTCATCTGGGGCATCGACCTTTGAGATGATCAGCATGATCGCCTCATTCGAGAGCGGGATCGCTTCGATCATCAAAGGAATGTCTTCAGCGTCAAATCCAAAATCATCTGCAGCCTGCTTCATCATGTCACGAAAAAGGGACTTTGCTTTTTCGGAACCATAGGTGAGTTCGCTTAAGTTGATCTGCCGGCTTTCTAAATCTTCCCGCGTCAATGTACAGCGGATCTGGTGTTCATTAATCATTTCAATCTTCATACTTGAAAGTATATCCAAGAGGGATTCATTCGTCAAGAACACTTATTTTTTCAGATTTTCCAGTCATTTTTTGATATGGTATTGCAAAGTGTTTTCGAATGTGGTATATCGGAATAGAACCTGATCTGCATTGTTTCATGCAGCGTGTTTTCAGTGGTACGCCGTTCGGTGTTTTGATTCCGCTCCGCTGCATACAGCTTGGCTGATTTCTTTCTATTACGACTGCAGTTCGCAGTCTCATTTCCCGCAAAAGTATTCTTAAAGATTTAACAGAATGCAGCAGGTAATTTCCTTGAGAAAGGGGGGATGACATCGATTTTTAAGCCCATTTATGCGATTACAATACAACTAGTTTATATAAGAAAGGAGATGGGATGAAAATCATAGGGATGGAATGACAGGGCTTACAGAATCATAAAATATATCACGAATAATACTATTAATATGATAAGGAAACGGGCCAAAAGGTCCTTCATGCTTTGATTATTTTTAATGATCCCGCCCTGCAGCATCTGCAGGCGCGGGATTTTCTTCTGGTAATCATATATGTTTTCGTGTATACTATTTTTTGTGTTAATGAATTGTATGACATACAAGATATGCCAATTCTTTTTTCTGATTGGGGGAAGACATGGGGCGAAAGAATACATATTATAAAAAGCCGTCACGTCGGACGAGGCGCAGGCGCCAGAGAATGATCCGCAGACTTGTGATCCTCGTGGTGATCGTTGTTGCGGTTGTGGCGCTTGTTTATGCGTGGAAGAATCTCGGACTGAGCGATAAAGTGATCGGCAGTCATGAGAAGTCTGACATCAGTACGTATTATGGCCTGACCGATGATGCCTCGATGATCGTAACGGTGAATAATGAACGCAGCGATGAAAACGGTATCATTTCTGACGGCGAGGCGTATTTACCGCTTCATCTCGTACAGTCAAAGATCAGCAACCGTTTCTTCTGGGACGGAGATGAGAAGGTACTCCGATATGTGACCCCGACGGATGTGATCTCGACCCAGGCACTTGACACCAATGTGTACAGCGTCGGGAAAGAAGAAAAGGAGCTGACGCATCCGATCGCGATCGCGGGGACAGATACGATCTACTTATCGATGGAGTTCGTCGAGGGACTTGCCGATATTCATTATGAACAGGGAGAAGAACCGAACCGGGTTGCGGTTTCAACCGAATGGGGCGATATTACTTATCGTACATTAAAGCACAACTCAAGCCTGCGCGAAAAAGGCGGGATCAGAAGTGCCATTATCGCATCACTCGAAAAGGACAGTCTGGTTACGGTGACAGAAGAGTTTGACAACTGGGTCGGCGTAACGACGGAAGACGGATTGACGGGGTATATCCCGAAATCGGATCTGGGAGAGGAAACCACAAGAACCTATACGAGTGAAAAAGAAGAAGAGGTTTTCTCACATCTTCTGCGCGATGAGAAGATCTGCCTGGCATGGCATCAGGTGACAAATGAAGTTGCGAATACATATCTTTCGGATGTTTTGAACAGCACGAAGAATGTGAATGTAATCTCACCGACCTGGTTTTATCTGAATGGCAATGACGGATCCATTCAGTCATTCTGCTCGGCAGATTATGTGACAGCCTGCCATGATCAGGGAATCGAGGTATGGGGACTTGTCAGCAATCTGGAAAATCCGAATGTCGACACTGCGATCGTCCTGAACAGAACATCAACGAGAGATACGCTGATCAACAACCTGATCGGGGCTGCGATCCAATATGATCTTGACGGGATCAATGTGGATTTTGAGGCGTTAAACAGTAAGGTCGGCTATTCGTTTATTGAATTCATCAGGGAGCTGTCGATCAAATGTGAAAAGAACGATCTGGTTCTGTCCGTTGATAATTATCCGCCGTCTTCCTATACGGAGCTTTATTTCAGGGATGAGCAGGCGAAGTTTGCGGATTATGTGATCCTGATGGCATATGATGAACATTTTACCGGTTCAGAAGAAGCGGGATCCGTTGCGTCGCTTCCGTACGTGACGGAAAGTGTAAATAATACACTTGAGGAAGTGCCTGCAGAGCAGCTTGTTTTGGGCATTCCCTTCTATACGAGGCTTTGGAAAACGACAGCCGGTACAGTGACCAGCGAAAACATGGGCATGGCTGACGCACAGAAGAATCTTTCAGACAATCAGGCGACGCAGACATGGCTTGAAGATGAGAGTCAGTATTATGCAGAGTATGACAAGGCTGACAGCAGATATCAGATCTGGCTTGAAGAAGAGAAATCGATCTCTGCAAAGCTGGATGTTATGAAAGAAAAAAATCTTGCCGGTGCCGCATTCTGGAAGCTTTCTTATGAAGACAGCAGCATCTGGGATACGATTGCAGGATACATGGAGCAAAATGAAAACGATTCTGGAAACAATTGATCCGGTTAACCCGGAGTCGAATGTGATCAGTCGGGCAGCAGGTTTTATTAAAAACGGAGACCTGGTAGCATTTCCGACTGAGACAGTATACGGCCTTGGCGCGGATGCGCTTCGCCCTGAGGCCTCCGAAAAAATATATGCAGCAAAGGGACGGCCGTCTGACAATCCGCTGATCGTTCATATCGCACAGATTGAGGATCTTTACCGGATCGCGGATCCGGTGCCGGAGGAGGCATTGCTTTTGGCGAAGCGTTTCTGGCCCGGACCGTTGACGATGATCCTGCATAAAAAGGATTGTGTTCCGAAGCAGACGACAGGCGGACTGGACACTGTGGCGATCCGGTTTCCGTCACATCCTGTTGCAAGAGAACTGATCCGGCAGTCGGGATGTCTGATCGCGGCACCGAGTGCCAATACTTCCGGTCGTCCAAGTCCTACATGCGCAGAGCATGTCTACAGGGATCTGAACGGAAGGATCGCGATGATCTTAGACGGCGGCGAGGTTGGACTCGGATTGGAGTCAACGATCGTTGATCTGTCAGTTGACCGGCCGGCGATTTTAAGACCGGGTTTTATTACGGCGGAAATGTTAATGGAAGTGTTGGGTGTTGTGGAGACAGGGGTGTCTTTGCCAAAAGCAGGACAGAAACCACAAGACGCTGCAGAGGCCTGTCGGCAGGAGCAGGATATCGATGCCATGGACCAGGCACCGAAAGCGCCTGGAATGAAATACACGCATTATGCGCCAAAAGCACCAATGACATTGGTGCAGGGAGACCCGGAAGCTGTGACCGGGACGATCCGCCGGATCACTGCAGAACGGATGAAAAAAGGAGAGCGGATCGGCATTTTATGCAGTGACGAGACGGCAGACAGCTACACGGAGGGGATCGTGAAAAGCATCGGCAGCAGATATGCGGATGATGAGATTGCGCACAATCTGTATCGTGTGCTGCGGGAATTTGACGAAGAAGATCTGACGGCCATCTATTCTGAAACATTTGATACAACCGGTATCGGATGGGCGATCATGAATCGCATGTTGAAGGCGGCAGGGCATCGGATCCTGCCTGGAGAAAAAGAATGAAAGAGTTCGAAAGGATCATATTTGTCGGACGGAGCGGAAACTGCCGCGAAGTCATGGCGGCGGAATTATTAAAGACCAAGCCACTCTGGCATAAGCCGGAGATTCTGGCGCGTGGTCTGGTCGTGCTGTTTCCGGAACCGCTGAATCAAAAGGTGGAAGCGATCATGGCCGGAAAAGGATTCCAGCCTGGTAACTACATGTCGGCGCAGCTTGAGGCGGAAGATATCACGGAAAACACGCTGGTGTTAACATTTGAAAAGAGTGGGATTCCGAAGATACGGAGTAAGTTTCCGGATATTCCGTATCTGTATGTGCTGACAGACGTCAGTGGTGATGAACTGGAGATTTTTGATCCGACCGGACAGGATCTGATCACCTATGGGATCTGTTATGAAACACTTGAAAAGAGCATCGGCAAACTGGCTGATGTGTTAAATGACGGGACATTTGCATTTGATTCTGTTTTTGAGGGAGAGGACCAATGACCGAGAAAAGAAAAGATTATATCACTTGGGATGAGTATTTTATGGGTGTTGCGAAACTGTCAGCAATGCGTTCAAAAGATCCGAATACACAGGTTGGCGCCTGCATCGTAAGCGATGACAATAAGATCTTGTCGATGGGCTATAACGGATTCCCGATCGGCTGTTCTGACGATGAGTTTCCATGGGCGCGCGAAGCAGAGGAACCATTGGATATCAAATATCTGTATTCCACGCACAGTGAGCTGAATGCGATCCTGAACTATCGCGGCGGCAGTCTGGACGGCGCAAAACTGTATGTAACGCTGTTTCCGTGTAATGAATGCGCAAAAGCGATCATTCAGTGTGGGATCAAAGAACTGGTCTATGAGGATGACAAGTATGAAAAGACCACTTCCGTGATCGCATCCAAGCGGATGTTGAAGGCGGCCGGGGTCAAGGTTTCCCGCTATGAGCCGAGCGGTCGGGAGATCTCGATGGGATTATAACAGAAGCATATTGAAAAAGACGTTCCCGAAGGTTTTTGGGAACGCCTTTTTTATTAATCTTCCAGCCCGAAGAGTGCAGCACCAAGCGCGCCGACGATCTCGGGTTCTTCATAGCGCCAGACAGAAGCGTTAAGGCGCTTTTGCAGTACATCGATGACGCCTTCATTCTTAGCAACGCCGCCGGTCATCATAAAACCGGGCTCAGCACCGACGCGCTTGATCAAAGACATGGCTCTTGAGACGATCGCTTCATGGATCCCATGCGCGATATCAGCCGGTTCCTTGTTCTGCGCGATCAGTGAGATGACCTCTGATTCGGCAAAGACCGTACACATGCTGCTGATGGTCAGACTCTCGGAAGACTTTAAAGAAAGCGGTCCGAGTTCTTCGATCGGGATCTCAAGCGTCCGGGCCATCATTTCAAGGAAACGTCCGGTGCCGGCTGCGCACTTGTCGTTCATGACAAAGTCTTTTACATTTCCGTTTTCATCCAAATGAATCGCCTTGGAATCCTGGCCACCGATGTCAAGGATCGTTCGAATGTCAGGGTTCAGGAAATGAGCGCCTTTGGCATGACAGGTGATTTCCGTTATGTCTTTGTCGGCAAATGGAATGCTGACGCGTCCATATCCGGTGGAAACAACAAGTGATACATCATCGGTGGTCAGACCGGCTTTTTCGAGTACCATCGAGCGAACACGTTCCGCGCTGTCTCCGCTTCTTGCGCCGGTCCGTAAAACGGCCGATGCCAGGATTTCTTTTTTCTCATTCAGCAGAACCGCGTTTGTTGAGGTGGATCCGCTGTCAATTCCCATAACGATCATAGGTAAAGCCTCCTGTTTATCCGTTGATGTCCTGTGATCCGGCTGTGCGTTGCCGGATACTGCGCGGCTTTCGGCAAGCTGTTTTTTTGCTTCCAGCGCTTCGATAAATGCTTCCAGTCTGGTAAGGATCTGACCGCTGCTCTGTGCTGTCGCGTCTGTCTCGATCTTTAAGATCGGCAGATCCGATCTTTTGTGGATCTGCGTGTATTCATAGGAATAGATGTCGCAGAATTTGATGGTGTGATAAATGATCCCGTCAACCTGCTCAGACATATCCTGTAAGAATCGCTGCCTGCCGGATGCGTCTGCCATACGCATGCAGGGGATCTGGTTTAGCAGATCATGTGTATAAGATGCGTTGTCTGCATCAAAGTTCCTTGGAGCACCGGTACAGGTCATGTCAAATCTGATCCGGATGCCTTTGCTGATTAACAGGTTGCGAATGCCATCGCCCGGACGTGCGCCGACTAAACCAACCGAAATCGTATGCGGCGTCTGGACGGATGCATTCGGTTCGACTGGCGGCGGGTCAGATGAAAGCAGTTCGCCGGTATTTGCGGGAGTATGAAATTCATGCTCCTTTGCATAAAGCTCCCACGCCTCCAGCATTTTCCGAATATGCTTTGCATAAAGGGAGTCTGCAAAATCATTGATCTTATGCGGCAGATCCAGACAGTAAAAGAACCGGTCAGGCCACTTGGCACGAAGGGTGTCAAACAGCCGTCTCGTGCTGTCACAGCAGGTCGTCAGGATCATACCGTCATAATCATGGTCTGCAAAATCCTCAAGGACTGCCCGGACAAACGAGCAGACATTTGCATGCATCAGGGTATCGGCCCGACAAAAATCAACCGCCTGCGGTTCGATCCGGCGGACATGGATGCCTGCTGCTTTGAGCATTTCAACAGGCACATATTTACAAACATACCCAAGTGTAGGGCTCTTTTCTGATTGTTTCAAATCTATTGTCCTTTCCTTGTCTTGAGCAGCTCATGAAATGCTTCCCATCGGGTGCGGATCTGTCCGTTGTGGCTGTTTCGCCGATCCATTCCGTCGCCGTCCAGGATCAGAAGCGGCAGGTCCTTTTCCTGCATCCGCTCTTTCAGACGCATCACACCACCGGATGATTGCTTGCAGCCCCAGTGACAGAAATTGATCACACCGTCAGGCTGCAATTCATCTGCGAGATCACAGACAAGATCGACCTTCCGGTCGTAAGAACGGGTGTAGGCATTGTTGATCATTTTCAAAGCCAGAGAACGAAGCGGATCATCCGGGTCGAGTGTCTGTCTGTAGTCCAGATTCATTTCGATCGCCTGGATCTGACAGTCATCGGTCAGATTAAAGTATTCCTGCAGCGTTTCCTGATACCAGGGAAGCAGATGGACCCATAAAATATTGATGCCATCAAATGCAGGCGCAGCCAAAAGCTCCTCATGCATTTTTTCGAAAAAAGTCAGGATTTCCGGCTCGCCGATGTTCAAATGAGTTGCAAAGAGCATATACATCTGAAGCGTCAGAGTTGACGGATAAGCTTTGTCGCGAAGCAGAACAAGACACTTTTCGTAAAGCTCCTTGGATGCGTTTTCCCGTTTGATGACCTCTGTAAGACGGGCCGGGGAAAACGATTTGTGAAAAGTCTTTTCCAATGTACTGATCAGGTCTTTTAACTGCGCGATCACATATTCGATGGCTTCTTCGCTGTTGTCCATCGGTATGTCTAAGAGAAAGTTGTCCACACCGCAATTTTCAGACAGATAACGGAAGGTGTTGATATTTCCGTCACAGATCGTAGAAGTCGTGAGCGAAAAAGCAGCAGGCGGGACAATACCGCTGTCGGATGCGCCGATAAAGGTTTTATGATACGAGCAAAGCGTCGAGGCGATGCCTTCTTCTTCAGCAAAATCCAGAAAATAGTCTTCGATCCGGAAACCGGAGAGAAATGACGAGAGGCATTCGACGGAAAGACATCTCAGATCAAAACACTGCAGGATTTCAACCGGCGCAAATATATTTGCCCATACAGTTGACTGCGGATGGCGCAGTGCCTGCAGGACATAGTCTACCGCATAAGTGTTCAGATAGCGGTATGCACCGGGGATCTTTTTGTCTGCGAGATGCTTTGTCCGGAATCGTTCCAGATAAAGGCCTGCTTTGATCATCCGAAATGCTGCTGTCGGATGGGCAGGAGCGTATTTTTTTATAATGTTTCCATAAGTTTCAACTAGATTCATAATGTATAAGGATAACACAAAAAGCGTTGAAGCAAAACAGGTTTTATGGTAAAGTTCATACGATAGGCATATATCAGGTTTTTAAAACCCTGCACAGCAGGAAAGGAAGTGTTTGGGCATGGATACGAGAGTGGCGATCATTGCGATCGTAGTGGAAGACAACAGCAATACAGAGGCGTTAAATCATATCCTGCATGAATATTCCGATGCTGTGATCGGGCGCATGGGGATCCCCTATCGCGCCAAAGGGATCAGCCTGATCAGTGTTGCGGTGGACGCACCGATGAATATGATCAGTGCGATGTCCGGAAAGATCGGAATGCTTGAAGGCATCACGGCAAAAACCGTTTACCAGCCGGAACATTGAAACAGTACAAAATAAAGATCATTGCAGGAATGGAGAATAACAGAAAGGAAGTGTCCGAATGACCCCTAGGGAAAAGGCGGAAATAGCGATACAGGATATCAGAGAGCACCTTGCAGGCTGCAGACAGTCTCCGGTTGATCCGAACCTCATCCTGGCGGACCGAAGAGATTTTGCAAATCACATCGACCGTGTTGAAAAAATCCTTCAGGATGTTCTGGATGAATACGAAGCCATTCTGGAACAGCGTGGAGAGATTGAACGGGCAGCAAGACGTGAAAGCGACCAGATCATAAGCAATGCAGAGTCCAGAGCTGACGATGTCTATGCGGCGTCGATCGTCTATACGGATAACATGATCGGATCTTTACAGACGATCATCGATGATACGAATGATTCGCTGAACGGTGTGATCAGACGTTTTCGTAAGGAGATGCGCAGACAAAAGGATCTGCTTAAGAAAAATGAAATTGAGCTGCAGGCAGAACTGCTGCAGTTGAAGGACAATAAGAAATACCTTCAGATGATCGAGGAGATCAATGCAGAACGGGAAGAAAAGCACCTTGCGGAACAACAGCCGAAAGAAGAGAAAAAAACGGTAGAACCCGAGGCGGTATCACCCGTGCCGACAGCTGCCCCAAAACCGGATGTGCAGATCAATACGGATGCGGCTTATTTTAAATGGAAAGAACAATCAGAAGCACAGTCAGAAGGAGCAGGCACACCGCAGGAAGAGCCGGATGACAGAACAAGGTTTGCGGATGTTGAGGAGCAGGAGACCTGGCAGGTTGAACGAAAGGGAGAAGGAGACATCGATCTGCAGCATACCAGGATCTTCCGGCCGGTCAGTCGTGAACAGGTTCAAATGGATAACAGTCAGGAGTCAAAGATCGACACCGCGAAAATGCCGGATGAAGATGCCCTGATGCGGGCGATGCTTCAGGGAGAAGAAGAGCCGATCGCAGGTATTTCCCCGCAAACGGAGCGGAAGTTTGTCGATGATGCAGACAACTTTGAGTACTATGACGATGATCTCGGAGATCTGGATGGACTCGAAGAACTGGATGATTTTGACGATTTTGATGATTTTGAGGACGACGATTTTGCGGATGACGAAGAAGTCGAATCCGGTGTCGTCGGAAAACAGGTCGCCGGTAAGATCAAGGATTTTTTATTGGGTAAGTAATGAGAACTACGACCAAACCAGATGTGGTCATAGTAGATACAGGGAGGACATGAGACATGAAATTGTATGAAAACGGCGTATATCTGATCAATGGTACAGAAGTAGCCGAAGCGAATGCAGAAGGCATCGCAAAGATGAAAGCAGCGGGTGTAGAGGCGTCTGATCCGGCAGAAGCGAAAAAGCAGACCATCGGATACGGCATTCTTGCAGCGCATAACACATCCGGGAATATGGATCATCTGGAGATCAAGTTTGACAAGCTGACTTCTCATGACATTACCTTTGTCGGTATCATCCAGACAGCACGTGCGTCAGGATTGGAAAAATTCCCGATCCCTTACGTGCTGACAAACTGCCATAACAGCTTATGCGCTGTTGGAGGAACCATCAACGAAGATGACCACATGTTCGGATTGAGCTGCGCGAAAAAGTACGGCGGCGTTTATGTTCCGCCACATCAGGCAGTCATCCATCAGTTTGCAAGAGAAATGCTTGCCGGCGGGGGCAAGATGATCCTGGGATCTGACTCTCATACACGTTATGGCGCGCTTGGTACCATGGCTATGGGAGAAGGCGGTCCGGAGCTTGTAAAGCAGCTTTTGAATAAGACATATGATATCAAAATGCCGGATATCGTAGCGGTTTATATGACCGGTGCACCGAGACCGGGCGTCGGCCCGCAGGACGTTGCGCTTGCGATCATTGGCGCTGTTTTTGCAAACGGATATGTCAATAATAAAGTAATGGAATTTGTCGGACCGGGTGTTGCATCTTTAAGTGCTGATTTCAGGATCGGCGTGGATGTCATGACGACAGAGACGACATGCCTTTCCTCCATCTGGCAGACGGATGAAAAGATCCGCGAATTCTATGAGATCCACGGACGTGAGGGAGAATACAAAGAGCTGAAACCGGGTGCAGTGGCTTACTATGACGGCTGCATTGAGATCGATCTTTCTGAGATTGAGCCGATGATCGCGATGCCGTTCCATCCGAGCAATGTGTATACGATCCGTGAAATGAAGCAGAATCTGGAAGATATTCTGCATGATTGCGAGAAAAAAGCACTTGTCAGCCTGGACGGTGCAGTAGACTATAAACTGACCGACAAGATCAGAAACGGTCAGCTTTATGTGGATCAGGGAATCATCGCCGGATGTGCCGGCGGCGGCTTTGAAAACATCTGCGCGGCAGCAGACATCCTTGCAGGAAAGAGCATTGGCGCGGATGCATTCACATTAAGCGTTTATCCGGCAAGTATGCCGGTTTACATGGAACTGATCAGAAACGGCGCGGCAGCGAAGCTGATGGAAACAGGTGCTGTCTTAAAGACGGCATTCTGCGGACCGTGTTTTGGTGCCGGTGACACACCGGGCAATAACGGATTCTCCATCCGTCATTCCACAAGAAACTTCCCGAACAGAGAGGGCTCCAAGCTGCAGAGTGGACAGATCGCATCGGTTGCACTGATGGATGCAAGATCCATTGCGGCAACTGCGGCAAACAAAGGATATCTGACAGCGGCAGACGAGCTGGACATCCAGTACAGCGGTCCGAAATATCATTTTGACAAGACCATTTATGAAAACCGTGTCTTTGACAGCAAGGGCGTGGCAGATCCGTCCGTCGAGATCAAGTTTGGCCCGAACATCAAAGACTGGCCGCAGATGTCAGCACTTCCGGAGAACATGATCTTAAAGGTTGTTTCTGAGATTCATGATCCGGTTACCACAACCGATGAACTGATCCCGTCCGGAGAAACGTCTTCTTATCGTTCCAATCCGCTGGCACTTGCAGAGTTTGCGCTTTCCAGAAAAGACCCGGCTTATGTCGGACGTGCAAAAGAAGTGCAGAAGGCAGAGGTTGCCCGTGTGAATGGCGGTGCACCGTACGAGGAGCTTCCGGAGCTTGAAGCGGTCGTGAATGCGATCCGTACACAGTTTGCCGATATCAAAGAAGAGAATACCGGTATCGGAAGCACGATCTTTGCTGTGAAGCCGGGTGACGGTTCCGCAAGAGAGCAGGCAGCTTCCTGTCAGAAGGTGCTCGGCGGCTGGGCAAATATCGCAAACGAATATGCAACAAAACGGTATCGTTCCAATCTGATCAACTGGGGTATGCTTCCGTTCCTGATCCCGGCAGGAGATCTTCCGTTTGCAAACGGTGATTATCTGTTCGTGCCGGAAGTCAGAAAAGCGATTGAAACAGGCGCAAAGGAGATCCCTGCGTTTGTCGTACGTGACGGGGCGATCGAACCGTTTATGCTTATGATGGGCGACCTTACGGATGATGAAAAAGACATCATTCTGAAGGGCTGTCTGATCAACTACTATCGCGGATAGTGACAGCGTTGAAATATTTTATGATTGTGATATACTGAATACATCAGTTTGTCTGATATGAATAGTTTGTAACAGGGAAATATGCAAATGGACACGCAGGAAACCCAGAGACAGGGCGATATAAACGGGCGCGGCGGCCGGAAATGGGACATTCGTCCCTATCTGCCGATAATAGCGACGGTGGTAATCATCGTTGCTGTTTGCCTTGTTTTATTCTTCCTGATTTTCCGCTACCAGGGGCTCGGACACGCCATTGGTGCCGTGGCACGTGCACTGCAGTCAGTGATCTTCGGTATTTTCATCGCTTATCTGATCAATCCGATGATGAAATTCTGCGAGCGGCGTCTGTTCCGTTTTGCAAAAAAGCATGGGAAGGAACTGACCTATAAGAGAAAGCGGCGGTTCCGCATCATATCCGTTACATTCGGTATGATCATTTTCCTTTTGATCATTGCGGTTTTGTTGATCGCGATCATCCCACAGGTTGTTGCAAGTTTTCAGGACATTTCCGAAACGATCGGTGAGCAGCTGACGGCATTCAGCCAGTGGGTAGAAGGATTGTCCAAAACGGAGGCTCCCTGGGGAAATGATTTGAATCATATGCTGGAGCAACTGCCCGACTATGTAATGAAATGGCTGCAGAACAATGTGTTCTCGCAGGGGACTTCATTCATTGAGTCCATTACATCCGGCATTGTCAATGTGATCCGGATCATTGTCAATATGGTCATCGGTCTGATCGTAGCCGTTTATCTTCTGATGACAAAGGAACGGTTTCTCGGACAGATCAAAAAAGCAGTTTATGCGATTTTTAAACCGCGGGCCGGTAATGTCGCGATGGACATCCTAAGGAAGATCAACCGTGTATTCGGAGGGTTTTTCATCGGCGATATTCTTGATTCGATCATCGTAGGCGTGATCTGTTTTGTGGGTGTTACCATCATGCAGATGCCGTATGCGATGCTTTTGGCTCTGATCATCGGCGTGACAAACCTGATCCCGATCTTTGGACCGTTTATCGGAGCGATTCCCTGCGCATTGCTGTTGCTTTTGGATAATCCGATCCAGGCAGTATACTTTATCATTTTCATCTGCATCCTGCAGTTGTTTGACGGAAATATATTAAAGCCGAAAGTGCTCGGGGACACGATCGGACTCTCGCCCTTCTGGATCCTGTTTTCGATCCTGCTGTTTGGCGGGCTGTTCGGAATCGGCGGATTCATTTTCGGTGTTCCGATGTTTGCGGTGATCTATTACGTGATCAAACGTATCATAGAAGCACTTTTGACGAGGAAAAAGCTTCCAACGGAAACGGCCAGCTATGTCAATGTTTCCGGTATGGATATAGAAGATCAGTCGCTGATCATGAACAATAAACATGTAAGAGGCGACATCCTTTACGACGGAAAAGTCGGAAAGGCCGGAAAGGCATTTGAAAAGAGAATTCATCCTGCGGATGACGCAGATCAGGGAAATGAAAATAAAGAATCGTAATGATTCAAAAAGCAATGGAGAGGTATTGTTGTGGATAAGTACGAATACAAGCTCAAACTGGAACAATTAAAAGAACTGGTATCGCTGAACCGCTATTATGAAGCAGCTGCGATCACAGATGAGATCAATTGGAACAAGGTCCGGAATATCGGAACACTTACCATGGTCGGAAAGGTATATGAGCACCTGAAACGCTATGAAGATGCAAGAGATGTGTTCACACTTGCGTATGACCGCTCACCGGTCAGCAGGACCGTGCTCCTTCATCTGACAAAGCTCTCGATCAAGCTTGGTAACGTTGATGATGCGGAGAGATATTATGAAGAGTTTGTAGAATGTGCACCAAGAGATCGTGTGCGCTATGAGCTTGCATATGAGATCGCAACGCTTCGGAATGCGTCCGTAGAAGAGCGGATCCATATCCTTGAGCAGTTTAAGGCGAGAGAATATACGGAAGAGTGGGCGCTTGAACTGGCAAAGCTGTATCATGAAGCAGGGATGGAGAAAGAATGTGTTTCCACCTGTGATGAGCTGTTTATCTGGTTTGGCGAGGGAGACTATGTACGCCAGGCACTGGAGCTGAAAGCAAGCGTTACGCCGCTTTCTGATCTGCAACAGGAGAAACTGCCACTGTTACAGGAGCAGTCCCGTCTGCAGTGGGAAGAAGAGCAGAAACGCCGCGAAGCAGAGCGGCAGGAAGCAGAGCGCCGAGAGCTGGAGCGGCTGGAAAAAGAACGGCTTGAAAAGCTGCGCCGTGATGAGGAAGCGCGTCTGGCGGCGGAAGAAGGACGGGAAATCGGTGACCGTGATGTTGACAGAGCATTTCCGGAAGGCAGCGTAAAATGGAATGATGAGAAGCTTCGCTCCAAGGAAAGCGTCGGTGATTATGATGGCAACCTGAATGCTGGTGAAGTTGTCGGATCTGCTGTCGGCAAGTTTAAAAACCTGTTTAAAAACATGTCAAAGATGCAGAATCGCGCAGAGGATGAGTACCTCGAAGAAGAAGAGGATGCTTTCTTAGAGGATCTGGAAGCTGCTTCAAAGCAGCCGGTTGGAGAAGCTGTGGTGACTGCTCCGGCAGCAACAGCAGAGGAAGCAATTCCTGTAACCGAAGGAAAACCGGTAGAAGAGGCGATCTTAGAGCAGGCATTAAGCGAAGTTGATATGACGCCTGAGAAACCGGTTGAACCGGAGGAAGGCAAGAAGACAACACTGATCGAGCGTCTTACGGCACGTCTGCAGATTTCAGACGAGCCGGATGAAGGTGATTACGATGAGGATGACACCATCGAGGAAGCGCTGGATGAGTGGAATCAGACAAAGAAGAAATTAGACAAGACGATTGACAGAGTCAGCAAGACAGAAAATCTCGATGAGCGTCGTGCACAGGCTGCTCAGGAGATGAATGATATCATGGCACGTCTGGCACAGCTGCAGGCGATCCTTCAGCCGGAAGACGCAGCAGAGACAGATGCTGTGGCATCGGAAGCTGTTGAGACAGCACAGACGGCGGGAAGAGTATCCGCAGCACAGTCACCGGTCGCAGAGTCGTATAAAGAGGCAACTGCGGAAGAGGTGTCTGAAGCAAAACGCGGCGTGGAAGAAGCTGCCAGAAAAGCAAGAGAGCAGTTTGAAAAGGCGGCAGCAGCGGAAGCAGCGGCAAAAGCTGCGGAGCAGGAAGCTGCACCTGCTGAACTTGACAGTGCTTATTTCTCTGCTCCGGCAGAAGAAGCGCCTGTTTCAGAAGAGGCGCCTGTTGCAGACGAAGCGCCGGTTGAAGAAGAGATCCTTCCTACAGAGGAAATCCTTCCTGAAGAAGAGATCATGCCGGAGGAAGAACCGGCAGTGGCTGAAGAAGTTGTTGAAGAAGCCCCGGTCGCAGAAGAAGCCGCGGTTATTGAAGCTGTAGCTGAGGTGGAAGAAGCAGAAGCAGCTCCGGAAGAGGAAAAGATTGTCCTCGATCAGGCAGAAGAAACAGAAGAAAAGATCGTTCTTGATGAAGAAGCTCCTGCAGAGCCGGCAGATCCCGCGGAAGGTACACCGCTTGAGGCGGAGCCGGATGATTACCGTCCGCTGACAGAAGAGCAGAAAGAGATGTTCAGCTATTTTGTATCTGTACCGGGACTGGCCCGTCAGATCAGCAAAGCACTCGAAGGTGCGAGCGAGAAGACAAAAGGTGCTGTTGCATCTACGGCAGGCAATGTGATCATTCAGGGACCGGCAGGCATCGGCAAGACAGTACTCGCAACCAACCTGATCAAAGCGATCCAGTTAGAGAACGACAAAGAAAAGAGCCGCATCGGTAAGATCAGTGCACAGTCTCTGAACAAGCGTGATTTCGCAACCCTGCTTGAGAAGATCACAGGCGGTTATCTGATCGTAGAGAAAGCCGGAGATCTTTCTGAAGAAACCGTCACACGTATGGCTGAAGTGATGGAAAGCGAGACAAACGGTTTAGTCGTTGTACTTGAAGATACCGAAGAAGGCATTGCAAACATCCTTGCGATGAATGAATCGTTTGCAGAGAAATTCACAGAGGTTATTACCGTACCGGAATTCTCAGTAGATGATCTGGTAGAGTTCGGTAAATCCTACGCATATGAGATGGAATGCGTCATTGAGGAGATGGGCGTTCTCGCACTGCATACCCGCATCCAGAACATTCAGAAGATCGATCACGCAACCATGCTCGCAGAAGTGAAAGAAATCGTTGATGGTGCGATCGAACATGCGGAAAACCACAACAAGAGACGCTTTGGACGCCACGCAAAACGTTATACAGACGACGACTACTTAATCTTAAGAGAAGAAGACTTTAGCGCATAAGCTCCGTGAAGTAGAACGAGCGGACCGAGTTGCGAATTACCGTTGTAGGATTGCAGGAGCACGAAGTGCGGAGCAATCCGTAAGCTTATGTGAAGAATTATTACATAATAAGGAGAACTCACATGCCCAAATTCAATCCTATCTCAGAATATGACATGTATCTTTTCGGTCAGGGCGCGCACTATGAGATGTATCAAAAGCTCGGCGCGCATCCCTGTAAAAAAGGAAAAAAGTCAGGTGTTTCCTTTGCAGTTTGGGCACCGCATGCAAAAAATGTGTGGCTCATCGGCAACTTTAATGGTTGGAATGAAAGCTCCCACCCGATGGAGCGTTTGGAGCCGAACGGCATATACGGGATCTTTACGGAAGATGCCAAAGAAGGCGATCTTTACAAATACCTGATTGAGACACAGGACGGCAGACGTCTGTACAAGTCAGATCCTTATGCATGCTATGCAGAGCTTCGTCCGGGCACGGCTTCAAAGGTATTCGATATTACAAAGATCAAATGGTCGGATGATGAATGGATCAAGGCGAGAAGTGCCAAAAAAGAGGGCGATCTGTACCACGAACCAATGGCGATCTATGAAGTGCATCCCGGTTCCTGGATGCGGCATCCGGGCAGAGACGATGACGGGTTCTATACCTATCGGGAACTGGCAAAAGCCCTGACATCCTATGTAAAAGACATGGGTTATACACATGTTGAACTGATGGGAATTTCAGAATACCCGTTTGATGGTTCCTGGGGTTATCAGGTAACGGGCTATTACGCACCGACATCCCGGTATGGAACGCCGGAAGATTTTGCGTATTTTGTCAATTATCTGCATAATCACGGGATCGGCATTATCTTAGACTGGGTACCGGCACACTTTCCGCGTGATGCGCACGGACTGGCAGATTTTGACGGGGAACCGTTGTATGAATATGCGGATTCGAGAAAAGGCGAGCATCCGGATTGGGGAACCAAGATTTTTGATTACGGGAAAACCGAGGTAAAGAATTTCCTGATCGGAAGCGCATTATACTGGGTGGAACAGTTTCACGTAGACGGACTGCGTGTGGATGCAGTGGCGTCCATGCTGTATCTGGACTACGGCAAAGAAGACGGCCAGTGGGTAGCCAATGAATATGGCGACAATAAAAACCTCGAAGCCATTGAGTTTTTCAAACATCTGAATACGGTTGTCTGTGGAAGAAATCATGGCGTCATGATGATCGCGGAAGAATCCACGGCATGGCCGATGGTGACCGGAAAAGCGGAAGATGATGGCCTGAACTTTACATTTAAATGGAATATGGGTTGGATGCATGATTTCCTGGATTATATGAAGCTTGATCCGTATTTCAGAAAAGATAATCATAACAAGATGACCTTTGCGATGAGTTATAATGAGAGTGAAAAATACATTCTTGTGCTCTCGCATGATGAGGTGGTTCATCTGAAGTGTTCCATGATCAACAAGATGCCCGGTCTTGAAGGAGACAAATTCAAGAACCTGATGGCAGGGTATGCATTTATGATGGGGCATCCCGGCAAGAAGCTTTTGTTCATGGGACAGGATTTCGGACAGATGCATGAATGGGATGAGAAGACGGAGCTTGAGTGGTTCCTGTTAGACCGCCCGCTTCATCAGAATCTGCAGAAATTTGTCAAAGCGCTGCTTAAGATCTATCGTGAGAATCCTTCCATGTACGAACTGGATCATCAGTGGAACGGATTTGAGTGGATTAATGCGGATGACGGATATCGGAGTATTTACAGCTTTGTCAGACATGATGACGGATGTAAAAACAATCTGCTTTTTGTGATCAATTTCACACCGGTCGCAAGAGAAGATTATCGTGTCGGTGTTCCGAAAGACGGAAAATATCAGCTGATCTTAAACAGTGATGATAAGAAATTTGGCGGAAGCGGAAACATTCGCAAGAAAGTTTTCCATGCCGAGAAGAGTGAATGCGACGGAAGAGAATACTCTATTGCATATCCGCTTCCGGCATACGGGGTCGCGGTATTCCGTTATGAATAGGAATGGTTGAAAAATAATAACTATGGAGAAGAAAGCTTTTGGAGATGCCGCAAGACAGCTCCAAAAGCTTTTTATAAAAGGATCAGAGTTAATGAATGACAGGGAGTTGGCCTGGAAGGAAATCCGAAGAGAATCCATCATAAAGGATGAATGGATCGATTTTAAGAAGTCCACCTACAGATATCCGGACGGGCGGATCTATGAACCGTTTTACAGTTACAGCAGAAGAGATTACGCCGTGATCATTGCTTCAGATGAGGAAGGAAAATTTCTTTGTGTCAGACAGTTCCGCCAGGGGATCAGACAGGTAACGACAGAGTTTCCGGCAGGCGGGATCGAGAAAGAAGACGGAATAGAATACGGATCGACAGAGCTTGCACAGAAAGCGCTTGAGGCGGCGAAGCGGGAGCTGAGAGAAGAGACAGGATATGTTTCAGATGACTGGAAGCATGTCATCACGATCCCGTCGGATGCAACCGTATCGGAAAACTATGCTTATATTTATACGGCAAAAAACTGCAGGCGCACCGGAGAGCAAAACCTGGATGAGACAGAACTGATCAATGTGTTTCGTTTTTCGGAAGAGGAGATTGACGACATGATCGCAGCCGGAAAATTCCAGCAGGCAGTGCATGTGATGGGCTGGCTTTTGGCAAAAGGGGGAGAAAAAAGATGAATGTATTACTGGCAGGCGGTGCAGGCTACATCGGATCACATACCGCAGTGGAGTTATTAAACAGCGGACACGACGTGGTCATCGCGGACAATTACAGCAACAGCTGCCCGGAGGCG
>JAEIGA010004128.1_pt1 | contig 22481 bp, 43 predicted proteins | sample 9270691 | NCBI WGS metagenome assembly JAEIGA01 (sample SAMN17057246, study PRJNA624740) | gut metagenome | biome: biome; isolation source: fecal sample | host: Bos grunniens | place: China: Xizang | collected 2019 | reverse complement strand
GCAAGTATCTTTGTGGCTTGCGGTCATCAGTATTTCACCTGTTTTTTTATCTTTAAGAATAAACATTTTTAATTACCTCTTTCTTTCTTTGCTGTGTTTTTATTATAGCATGGATTGATTGATTTGTCAAGTATTTTTTTTATGATGATGAAGTTTTTTAGACTTCATCATCATAGAGAGCTTCGGGGTAATCCCAATACTCTTCAAGAGCCTGCTCGTAAAGGAAATCATCAATCTGTTCAAAATCGTAAAACATAATTTATACCTCTTTCTCTTATCGGGGTTATCTCCCCTTCGTTGTCTTTATTATAACACACTAAACAGCATTTGTCAAGTGTTTTTTGAAAAAAAATAAAACTTTTTTTTAGGATTTTTTACTTCAACGCTTTAAAGCGCCAAATTGCGAAAAAAATACTTCAACGCTTTAAAGCGTTGAAGTTTGGGGTGGGAACAACCGACTTCGGAGATCCTGCGCTTTAAAGCGTTAAAGCGCCGAAGTATTAAAGAAGGGTTTAGCAGTATGCTAAACCCATTGTGCGCCAATTCAAAATACTGATTTGATTGTGTGCCCTGCCCACTTCCAAGGCTTCGCGCTTCGTGTTCACTCTGTGGCTTTTGTCAATGTAGTAAATGCCTTCGCTATACCACACACCGCAGTTGCCTTCGTAGGTTCTTACCATCTTGATTGCTTCGTTAATATCGGAGGTTTCAAGTCCTTCAGTGGCTACCTGCCAACCGCTTTTATAGATAATGATTTTTCCGTTCTTCAGGGTCAAGCCGTCATTTTCAGCGAGTTTTCTCAATGTTCTAATGTTAATCATTTTGTTTACCTCTTTCTCTTTCGTTGTGTCTTTATTATAGCACATCTACCTGCGTTTGTCAATAGTTTTTTTGAAAAAAAACAAAAAATTTTTTACTTTAATGCTTTAAAGCGTTAAAGCGCCTACCTCACACAAATGCCCTCGTCTTCGGTGCGCAATTCACCAAGAGCGAGAGCAAATGCGTAGCAAGTATTGCAGTTTTTAATTAGGCTGATTTGATTTGTGTTCCGCAATAAGGATTGCGGAACCGAGAACCGCACACACCACCATGATGCCGATGATGAGAGTCACTCCCCAAGGATTTACATACAGATTATAAAGCATTTTCGATTACCTCTTTCCTTTCGTTGTGTCTTTATTATAGCACACTTTTGGAAGTTTGTCAAGTGTTTTTTTAAATTTTTTCTTTAATTTCCATAATCATTTTTTGTCTGATTTCAATGCCTTCATTGAGAAATTGAAGCATTTTTTCTTTTGCTTCGGCAACTTCAATAACATACCAAGAATCTAAGAAGTGAGCATCCCACGCAGGAGATAATTCAAAAGCGAAGGGGAAATTCATTTCTTCAATATTAAAATTGTTAGGAAGGACAGCACCCTCAAATAAATCTTCTCTTACAGGGTTGAGATGTTCATCATAATCTGCTCTGTTTTCTACAATACAGTAATTACCAACTTTAATCATTTTTGTTTACCTCTTTCTCTTTCGTTGTGTCTTTATTATAGCACATTTGCTTGCATTTGTCAATACTTTTTTTGAAAAAGTTTTAATTTTTTTTAGGTGGTAGGTGGGTTATCCATGAACCCACACCACACGCTCAACCATTATCTGCAGGGTTTCAGACCAAGACCAAACCGCAACCTCTGCGCCTGCTCTATACCACTCTTTAGCCTTAGCCTGGTCAGTGGTGATTTCGATTGTAGTATTGTTGATGTAGTTTGTCTTTGTAGTATCCATTACTCTGTAAGTCATTTTGTTTTACCTCTTTCTTTCCTTTGTTGACTCTATTATAACATGGATTTGCCGATTTGTCAAGAGTTTTTTTGAAAAAAGTTTTTTTATTTTTTTTAAAAAAGGTATTGACAAATGATTTTGTTTGTGCTATAATACTATCAGAAGGTAAGGGAGAGAGCCTCCAAGAGAGAAACCAACCCCGTGTAGTGCGGTGGAAACTTCCGCAAGCCTCAAAAAGTCCTCCGTTGCGTCTGACGATCGACGCCCTTCGCTTGGCAGGTAGCCGAGCATTTTTTGTGCGGTCGCCCGAACAAATGTTCGGATTAACGGGACACCGCACAAATGTTCTGCTTTTGGATTTTCTCGAACAAATGTTCTGAAGTCAAAAATGGTTTCCTATGTATTGTACAAGGGTGGGCGGTGGGCTGAAATTGCTTTAGCACTTTAAAGCGATGAAGTGTTGGAGCAAAAAATGAAGGCTTGATGATTTATCAAGCCTTTTGGATTTTTGTTATCTTTGAGAGCCTTACAGACGGCTCTCAAGTTCGGCGACCTCAAGGTCTTTGAGGAAGGCTCGGCACTTTTCGTACCAACCCTCGAAGGCTACTCTGCCTTCGCACTCTACAATGTGAGTGCCATTGTAGAATCTCACGGTGTAGGTCTTGCCGTTGATGTAATGTGTTTCTCTCATAGTTAATACCTCTTTCTCTTATTGGGGTTATCTCCCCTTCACTGTCTTTATTATAGCACAACTGTTTGCATTTGTCAATACTTTTTTTAAAAATTTTTTTAATTTTTTTAGGATTTTTTACTTTAGTGCTTTAAAGCGTTAAAGCGTAAAAAAATACTTTAGCACTTTAAAGCGATTCAACAAGGGCACTTCACGACTTTAACGTGGTAAAGTGTTGAAGTATTAGTTGCAAGAAAGAGGGCGGATTTCTCCGCCCGCTTTATTTACTTTTCTTTTTTCAGTCTTTCCAAGTATCTTTCCGCTTTTCTCAGTTCTTCTGTAAGTCTTGCGACTTCTTTTTCAGCATTGCGGATTTTCTTTTCAAGTTTTACTTTTTCTCTGTATTCTTCTACTGTCAACCCAAGCGCCAAGGCTTTTTCTTTTTCGTGTCTTTCTTTGGTGGCTTTGGCTTTTGCTTTCTTTTCTTCTTGTGCTTTTCTTTCGGCTTCGTAGGCTTCTTTAAATGCTTTATTTTTTGCTTCAATTTCTTCAACCGTTTTTACAAAATTTTCATTGATAACCATTTCCGGATTGTTGGCTTGAGCGATTGCGATTGCTTCTTCGGGAGTTTCGGCTTCAACATCATTGGAGTAAACCCAAAAATTATTGCTACCCATCATGTAGTTGTGATAGCTGTCTTGTGTCATCATTTCTACTCTGTAAAGTGTCATTTTTAATTACCTCTTTCTTTCCTTTGATGTCTTAATTATAGCACATTTATTTGCGTTTGTCAAGACTTTTTTTTTTATTTTTTTTGAGGTTGGGAGTTATTCCTCCCAAACCTCTTCGCTCTGCATCCAATTGTATTCAGCCTCAAAAATTTCATAATCTAACATTTTCATTTACCTCTTTCTTTTTTTGTGGGGGATATCTCCCTCTCACTGTCTTAATTATAGCACATCCGCATACATTTGTCAATACCCTTTTTGAAAAATTTTTAATTTTTTTATTCGTCATTTTTCACAAAACAAATGTTCGGGGGTGTCCGCACATTTGTTCACTTTTGGACTGTATCACTTTAACGCTTTAATGGGGTGAAGTCGAAATTTCGTTCACTTTTGGGAGTTAACACTTTACCGTGCTAAAGTGCGATTTCAAAAATTTTAACGCTTTAGCACTTTAAAGCGCTAATCAAGGGCGCTTTCGCGCATTAACGTTTTACCACGGTGAAGTGCTGAAGTATTAGGAATTGGGAATTGGAGCTTCAACACTTTAGCACATTAAAGTGTAAAAATTTAATGCTTTAACACACTAAAGCGCAAACAAGGGCGCTTTCGCGCTTTAACGCATTAAAACGGTAAAATTAAAAATAGGGGCGCTTTTTCAATTTAAAACTTTAATGTGTTAAAGCATTGAAGCTTTTCAAAAAATGGGGGGAGCCTTTCGGCTCCCGCTTTTAATATTTGCTGTATTCAATCTTTGTCAATTTACCATTTTCGATTGTGTAAAAGATGTATTCATCAAAAATCAATTCAATCATTCCAACTCTATACGATACATCATCTTCATCAAATTCATACTCGGTATAAATTTTATAAACATTGTAAGCGTTTTCAGCAAGGGCTATCAATTCTTCTTCAGTGGTGATTGCTGAAATATCTGCAGTGGTTTCAAAAGCCATTTGAATTTTTTGGGCATCTCTCTTTGTGATTTTAACTTTTTTCATTTTTGTTTTACCTCTTTCTTTTATTAGGGATTTATCTCCCCCTGTGTCTACTATTATACACTATACTACTTTATTTGTCAAGTGTTTTTTTAAAATTTATTTAATTTTTTTTATTGAATATTTATACATTTATATTGTATAATTATACACTGCTTCATTGCTTTAGTGTATTAAAGTGTTTAGTGCTTTAATGTGGTGAAGTGTTTAGTGCTTTAATGCGGTGAAGCACTTTTGGGATGTAGTGTAGTATCACTTTACTGTGCTAAAGTGGAAAAAATTACTTTAGCACTTTAAAGCGATGGAACAAGGATGCTTTACGACTTTAACGTGATAAAGCGTTAAAGCAATTTTAGGATTTAACACATTAGCACTTTACTGTGCTAAAGCGCGAAAAAATACTTTAGCACTTTAAAGCGATGAAGTCTGGGCTCTTGCGAGCCATAACGGAGAAAAGGTGCAAGGATTAAAATCCCTGCACCTGTATTGGTTGACCTTTGTATTCAAGTGTGATAGCCTCATAGCCTGCCTTCATCCATGGTCTTGTATTCTTGATGTCGTCGTCTATCAAGATACCTTCAGCAGTTCGCATATAGTCGACTTTTTTGCCATTGCCTACGATGATGATTATTCTGTCTTCTGTCAATTCAGGCACATACTTTGCAAGCCAATCAATCTTGCCGAGTCTTGCGTTTTCGCTTGCACACTTGCTTAATATATATACTTCAGTGCCTGCGTTAATCATATTGCGTAAAACCTGCACATTGTGCATAAAGGGTTCAAGGTTTGCAATCCACTGTCTATTGATTGCATTAACATATTTATAAGGTTCTTTATGGAAGTTTGCCAGGACGCCGTCCATATCAAAGTAATAAGTATTCATTGTGTTAACTCCTTTATACTGTTTTATGGGGGAGGTTGGGGGTTAAACCCCCAACCTAACCACCTTTTGAATTATGCAACCTTCAAGGGATTTAAACTGACTTAATCCGCCCTGCTCAAATTCCTGAACCCTATCCATAGGAACAAAGAACCATTCCGTAGTGACATCAGCAGTGTCAGCCTTCAGGAACTCAAAGCCCCTTGCTTGAATCTCTATATGCACCATCTTTTCAAGCAATCGTCTTGCCTCTTCACTGCCTGCTATTGCCGTTTCAAGCAGTTTAGCACTGCTATTATGGCAAGCATATTGCCTCATGCGTTCCTCCAAATTGCCGGTCATGCCGATTTTATAATTGCGTCCATAATCAAAGGACGGTGCAACAAGCAAATACAACATAAAAATCAACCTCCCTTCAAGAATTATAGCAATCAATGCAGAACTCAAGAAAATGGTCTACATCTTCATTGACGAACTCGGTTAAATTTTCGATATTATAAATATCGTCGCCGAATTCTTCATGGTATACAGTCCACAGGGCGAAGGTGTCAAAATATACATGGAAATATTCGATAGTGTAAAATTCTTTTTTTGCACAATCCTTGCACAAATAGAAACAAATATACTCCTGTTCAAATTCCTTTCCGCAATGGTTGCAAATTGTTTTAACATCCTCCAGGTGCATTCTTTTTGCCATGATTTTTTTACCGTCCTTTTATCTTTTTTATGTGGCGGATAGGATCCGCCTGTGTCTATACAATAGCACATTTTAAGGGACTTGTCAAGCGTTTTTCAAAAAAAAAATTGATTTTTTTTATATTTTCTTTTTTGGAATAATACGAGGGGGGCGGGTTTAGGGCTTTAAAGCTTTAAAGTGATGAAGAGAAAAGCGCCAGACAAAAACAATCACTAAATTAATTTTACGTTTCAAAATACGGTAAAATTTTACATTTCAAAATACGATAATAAAATTTATACACATTTATAGGAATAAAAAAAGCGAATGGATTTTTTACCCATTCGCTTTATTTTTTTTACAGGGATATTTTGCCATTCCGTCTGGCGAAATAGTGCCATACAAATCCGCATTGATCTATGGTCGTCCCCAAATATTCATCAGTATCTTCCATATTGAAATCCCAACCAGTTCCAATACAATAAATATCATAACTTTCTTTTTCTAAATCGTCATTAATGAGCGCCCAAATCATTGGCCACCCATCCTAACATTCAATATGTAAAAATTTCTCAATACTATCATTTACTCCTACGATAGTTCCATCAATACCTAATCCATATTTATAAATTCTTTTCATTATTTTTTATCCTTCATTATTTTCTTCATTTTCTTCCGGAATAGTTTTCGTGACGCACATGAACCACTTATTATCAATGAAAGTAGTGTAATAATCCATATTATCACCAATTTCAATGTTAAATTTCGCTCTCAAATGAGACGGAATCACTATGCGTCCAGAAGTATCAACCATATAAGGCTTATTTTCTGGAATCAATTCAGCCCCTTGTATCCATGAACTTTTAGGCATAATATTTCAACCTCCTTTGTTTTTTAATTGCGGAAATGCGACCTCGTGGCGAATATGGGGTGGGAGTGGCCGGGCGATGCGCGCCCCGCAATAACATTCAAGTAAATGTCTTATTTCTTCTTCTAATTCTAATTCTGTGATATTTTTTGGATAAGTATAAATATCAAAATCTATATTGTGCGCTTCGCACCATTTTACATCATCATAATATTTTCCATACCCATCAATTTCAATGATAGCAATTTTATTCATCAGACCAACCTTCGGGCAATACACATCCCAAAAAACTCTCTAATATATTCGCCATTGTAAATATTGGACCGCCTATCAAACAAATTATAATAAATATCATTTTATCAATAGTCTTTATTTCTTTTGCCATCGGCGCATACTAAACAAATACCAAAAGCGACATTAGAAGCCACAAAATTAGAATAATGATTCTGTCCAAGACCATACCCCTGGCACCTCCTCATAGACATAAGCATTTGGAATTATAGTAAATGAAAAATCATTTTCTGGTTCATCTTCTTCGTCATAATATAATCCCATTTTTTCTGTGCGCTCTTTATAATTTGCCTTTGTATCAACCAATAGACCAACTATGCGCTTTTCCTCATATATCGAAAAATCTGCGCTAACACCTTCAAAATCAGAATTATAATTTACTCCCAATAATACCGTTGCTGGATAATATGTGCGGGCAACTTCATTGTTTGAGGCTTTCTTTAAAGCTGTGAGGAAGGTATTTTTTAGCACCTTTACAAAGCAAAAAATAATAGCCAAAACTATTTTTATAGTGGCAAACGCAATCAAGAAATATTCCATTATACTATAACTCCTTATCTTCTATCTCTATTATTATTATATCAAAAAATTTTTTATTTGTCAAATTTTTCTTAATGCTCTAGAAAAAAATTTTTAAATTTTAGATTTTTACCCAAGAAAAATTTGACTTACCGGAAATTTTCTGGTATAATAGTAGAGAATAAGGGAATACGGAGGTATTATATGTTAAAATTAGATTATACTCTAGATTCTCTTGAAGATAGAAAATAGTTGGTTGAAAAGATTCTAGAAGAAAATCCAGAACCTTCTGAAAAATATTTAGAAATTTTATCCGATTATTTAATATTCTGTATGGAGAAACAAGAGAAAAAAGAAAAAAAGATATTGACAGATAATAGAATGACTACTGTTAATAAAAGAGAAACTTCATTTGAAGGACTTGTTTCCCAATTGGAAAATGGCGAAGATGGTATTTATAATATGATCGCAAATGATAAAAATGTAATTTTTCAACCAAAAGTAGTTATAACAAAAGCAGATATAGAAGAAGTTCCTAGTTTAAAAGAAATAAGAGAAGCCATTAAATATTGGGAAGAGATGTCAAAGATCGCTTCTGGAAAAGAAAAATATATAATTAAAAAAGCAATTATTGATCTGCGCAAAGATCAATATTTTTTAAAGAATTGTTATAGAGGAACTATTCCTTCAGTTAATACCTTTGGAGCAACTCGTCCTAATGTATGTTTAGATGATGATTTTACATTTGATGAAGAAGGGTATATCGTGTCTTCTGGTGTATCATTATGTAATCCAAAAGTGTGTTCAGCTATTTTATGCAATTATTCATTATGTAAACAAGAAAGTGATGGACATTTTGATTAGGATTTATGGTATTTAATGTAGGATTTTGATAGAATTGCGGACGAAGCTTTAAGAGATTATCCATTGTATGATAAAATTGTTTTATACAAAATTGATGGATTATAGAATATTGACATTCAACAAAAAATTGAAGAAGAATTTGGAATTAAGCATAGTTTAGAATATATTTCTAGTTTATGGAGAAATAAAATTCCAAAGTTAATTGCATCTCAAGCCGAAGATGAATTATTAAGTTGGTATTATTTAAATGTTGAAAAAGGTAATTATAAAAAATGTAGTAGATGCGGTCAAATCAAATTGGCTCACAATAAATATTTTAGTAAGAACAAAACAAGTAAAGACGGATTTTATAGCATATGTAAAAAATGTCGAAATAATACCAGCAATAAGGATAAATAAAATTAATTCTTATAAAAATATAGTATCTAAAAAAGGAGGAATTAATTTTGGCAGGAGAAAGTTTTTATTGTGAAAAATGTAATCGAACTATGGGCGCAGAATAGTTCTATGGTTCGAATAATTTAGATAAATATCCAGAAGGAAAATTAAAAGTTTGTAAGAAATGTATTTCGATGCATGTTGATAATTTTAATCCAGATAGTTATTTATGGATTTTATAGGAATGTGATGTTCCTTATATTCCCGATGAATGGAATAAATTATTGGCGTCTTATGCGAAAGATAAAAGTAAATTAACAGGAATGACAATTCTTGGAAGGTTCTTATCTAAAATGAAATTAAAATAGTTTAAAGATTATCGTTGGGCTGATAGTGAATTTTTACAAGAATTGGCAAATAATAAAATAGAATAGACAATGAAAAGATAGGGATATGGGGCAGCGGAAATTGCGCAAGCAATTCAAACTTCTACCGTGCCGATTCCCGTTGGTCCGATCGAAGAGCCGAAGTATGTAGAGAATAACCCCTTCCTCGCTACGGGAAATGAAGACTATTTCGCAGATCAGAATGGATTTGATGCAGATGATTACGATTTAACAGAAGAAGATATTACTTATCTTAGATTAAAATGGGGTAAAACTTATAAACCTGAAGAATGGGTTAGACTAGAATAGCTTTATGAAGAAATGATGGCTTCTTATGACATTCAAGGAGCTGGGCACATTGATACATTAAAACTTGTTTGTAAAACTTCTTTAAAAGCAAATCAATTAATAGATATTGGAGATATTGAAGGTTTTCAAAAAATGTAGAAAGCTTATGACAGTCTTATGAAATCTGGTAAATTTACCGCAAATTAGAACAAATCTGAAAATGGCGATTTCGTTGATTCCATTGGTGAATTAATTGAAATGTGCGAAAAGCAAGGATATATTGAAAAATATTATATAGAAAGTCCAAAAGATAAAGTTGATTTAACCATAGCAGATATGCAAAGATATACTCGCACATTAATTGAAGAGGAAACAAATTTGCCGTTGATGGTTGAAAAAGCATTGCGCGAAATAGAAAAAGAAGATGAAGAGAATTCTAAATCTACTGAAGAAGGCATTGTTGATGAACTTGATCTTGATTTAGAAGAAATTGAAAAAACAATAAAAGATTCTGATTATGAAGAATTTGCGGATTTCCTTGAATCTGAAATGGAAGCTGATTGGTTAGATGGCGTTGAGGAGGATGGCTAATGGCACTACAAGACTTATTAGATTTATCTACTCAGCGCCGTAAAATCGGCATTTCACCTGAACGAGTAGAGGCAGTAATGCCAGTCATCCGCAAGTATGTTGCCTTTTGGAGAGAATATCCAGATTTATTCATTGATTTCATGGTGCGTGGAACTCGCACCGAACCAAAAGAAGGCGAGTTTTAGTTTTATTTCTATTAGAGAGTTTTTTTGCGCTCGGTTATGCGATACTAGTATGTGTATGCGGTTTTCCCTCGCGCTTATTCAAAATCATTCTTATCAGTTATGGCACTTATGATTCGTTGTATTCTATACCCCGGAGCGCATTTATTCGTCACTTCTGGAGGTAAGGAACAGGGTGCTAGTATTCTTCATGATAAGGTTTAGGAATTATGTAAGTTAATTCCTAGTCTTGAAAGAGAGATTGATTGGGGAAGAGGTAAAACACTCGAAGGAAAAGATAAAGTTAGATATGTATTTAAAAATGGATCTGTGCTTGACAACCTCGCTGCGAGAGAAAGCACTCGTGGACAGAGAAGGCATGGCGGATTGATGGAAGAATGTGTTGGTATTGATGACACTATTCTTCGAGAAGTTATAATTCCTGTTATGGCTATTTCAAGACGTGCGAAAGATGGAACAACTAACGAGAAAGAGCCATTAAATAAATCTTAGGTTTATATAACAACAGCAGGATATAAAGGAACCTATCCTTATGATAGATTAATAGGTTTTTTGGTTAGAATGGTGACTTAGCCAGAGCGCTGTATGGTGCTAGGAGGCACATGGCGCACACCTGTTGGAATGGGGCTACAAAGTAAAACCTTTATTACTGACCAAAAAAATGAAGGAACATATAATGAAGCTTCATTTGAAAGAGAATACGAAAGTAAATGGTCTGGAACTGTTGAAGATGCATTCTTTAATGGAGAACATTTTACAAGAAGCAGAAAATTACAATAGCCTGAATACGAACACTCTGGGCGCTCAGCGACCGGGGCATATTATGTTTTGTCAGTTGACGTAGGTCGTAAAGGATGCGATTCTGTTGTTTGTGTGTTTAAAATTACTCCACAGGCACAGGGTCCCGCAATCAAGTCTTTGGTTAATATTTATACAATGACTGATGAACACATGGAAGATTAGGCTATTAAATTAAAAAAATTATTTTATAAATATAAAGCAAGAACTATGGTAATAGATGGCAACGGCTTAGGTATTGGTTTAATTGACTATATGGTTAAATCTTAGATTGATGATATGGGAGATTTTTTACCCGATTTTGGAATTGAAAATGACGATGAAGGTTATTATAAAAAATTTAGAACTAATACAACTGAAATGGATGCTATTTATATTATTAAAGCAAATGCGCCAATTAATACAGAATGCCACTCTAACGCTCAGACTTAGTTATAGTCTGGTAAGTTAAGATTGTTGATTGATGAAAGAACTGCCAAAGAAAAATTATTAGGAACTCAAAAAGGTCAAAAAATGACACCAGAAGAAAGGGCAGAATATTTAAAACCATTTACATTAACTTCCATATTAAAAGAAGAGATGTTAAATCTCCGTGAAGAAAACGAAGGAATTAACATTATCTTAAAACGCGCTAATAAAAGTATTAGGAAAGATAAATTTTCAGCATTTGAGTATGGATTATATTATATAAAACAAGAAGAAGATAGAAAACGAAAGAAAAAGAAATTTAATGCTAAAGATTGGATGCTAATGAATTAAGGAGGATGAGAAAATGAAAGCTTCACGAGGAGAAATTAAAATCCACGAAATTCTAGAAGAATCTGGATTAATATTTAAAGAAGAATATATCTTTCCTGATTTAAAGAGTCCCAATGGCCGTCCGCTAAGATTTGATTTTGTTGTATTTGATGATGATGGTAGAATTGATTTTATTATTGAATATCAAGGAAAACAGCATTATGAACCAAGTCAAAAATTTGGTGGTAAAAGAGGATTTTATTAGCAACAATATAATGACAACCAGAAGAGAAGATTCTGCGCTCTACATGATTTTAGATTAATAGAAATTCCTTACACTGATGAAAACTTAATTTCCTATGACTATATTATGTAGCTAGCAGGATATTAAGGAGGTGTAATTTTTGGAAAAACTAGATAGATAGCAAGAAATTCGTTCTAAGGGATTTGACATGGGAAGATCTATTACAGATTATGGTAAAATTAAAATTGGAACGAAAAGCCTTGAAGATGCGGTTTTGAATTTAGGTTTTATTCAAACAGCCACTAAAAATACCATTAACAAAGGTATGATTTATAGAGCGCTAGCAGATAATGATGCTTAGACATTGAGAGATATTTCAAATTATTTTTATAAAACAAGTGGAATTTATTCAAGAGTTTGTAATTATTTTGCGACACTGTACAGATATGACTGGTATGTTGTACCAGAAAGTTATGATGAAAAAGTAAAAGAAGAAAAGATCGTTGGAGATTTTAACAAAGTCTTAAATTATTTAGATAATTCTGCTATTAAAAAAGTTTGCGGTGATATCGCATTAAGCGTTATCAAAAATGGCGCTTACTATGGATATGTAGTAGATTCCAATGATGGAATAATTTTACAAGAGCTTCCTGTCAATTATTGCCGTTCTAGGTACAATATTGGAAATATGCCAACCGTTGAATTCAATATGCGATTCTTTGATATCGCGTTTCCTGATACTAATGAAAGAATGTAGGTATTGAAATTATTTCCAGAAGAATTCAGAAAAGGATATGTTCAATATAAGAATAAAATTTTAGAGCGTAATGGCGGTGAGCCAACTATAATTGATAGAACTTCACATTTTTATAGAGATTGCGGATGGTATTTACTTGAGCCAAGTAAAACTATTAAATTTAGTTTTAACAATTGCGGAACTTGTAATACAGATATTCCAATGTTTGTCAATGCAATTCCTGCAATTCTTGATTTAGACGCGGCACAAGACCTCGACCGCAGAAAGCAAATGTAGAAATTATTAAAAATTATAGTTCAGAAATTACCGATGGATAAAAATGGGGATTTAATTTTTGATATTGATGAAGCGAAAGATATTCATAACAACGCAGTTCAAATGTTAAAGAGAGCCGTTGGTGTTGATGTGTTAACAACATTCGCAGATATAGACAGTATTGATATGTCAGATAAGAACACAACAACATCGTAGGATGATCTCAAAAAGGTTGAAAGAACAGTTTACAATGCTCTTGGTATATCATAGAATTTGTTTAATACTGATGGAAATATGGCATTAACAATGTCTATTTTAAATGATGAAAGTTAGGTTAGAACATTATTATTTTAGTTTTAGGCATTTTTTGATAGGCTAACGCAAGCAAAAAGTCCTAATAAAAAGAAATATAATTTTAGATTATATATGTTGGAAACAACTCAATATAATTATAAAGATTTATCTAAAATGTATAAAGAATAGGTTTAGATAGGTTATTCTAAAATGCTCCCGCAAATTGCTCTTGGACATTCTCAAAGTTCAATTTTAAATACTGCTTATTTTGAAAATGATATTTTACATTTGAGTGAATTAATGCTTCCGCCTCTTATGTCTTCTACTATGAATCTTCAAGATTTAAAGGGCAGAACAGAACAAGGAAAAGTGCAGAAAACTCAATAGAATGTAGGAAGTAAAACTTCTGAAAATTAGGGTGGTCGCCCTGAAAAACCAGATGAGCAGAAAAGTGAAAAAACAATATAGAATAAAGAATCTATGAGTTAATGGAGAGGAGGATAATAAATGCATACAAGTATAAAAATGGATACGCCAATTGAATTTATTAATATTACTCCTCTTAATCCATTAATTTCTAAATGCCAGATTAAAGTTTGTTATGTTGGTGATGAACCCAATAGAAATAAAAGTATTATAACTAAAGATGTTGCTACAAAAATGGCAAATTCATTGCCTGGTAGTCCAATTGTTGGATATTATAATGAAGAAAAGCAAGATTTTGAAAGTCATAATAGAATTATAGATATTTCTAATGGTGAATTTAAAATCAAAGATACAACAAGACCGTATGGTTTTGTTGATTTAAATGCTAAAGTTTGGTTTTAGAAATTTTTAGATGATGGACAAAATGAGAGAGAGTATTTAATGACTGAAGGCTGGTTATGGACTGGACAATATCCTGAATGTCAAAGAATTATTGACAAAGGAAATAATCAATCTATGGAATTAGATGAAAATATTATAAATGCTCATTGGACAAAAGATGAAAAAGGAAAGCCTCAGTTTTTCATAATAAATGAGGCAATAATTTCAAAGTTATGCACTCTTGGTGAAGAGTGTGAGCCTTGTTTTGAAGGGGCAAATATTACGTCCCCAACAATTCAATTTTCATTAAATAAAGAGTTTGAAGATGAACTTAGATTTATGATGAAAGAATTAACAGAGTTATTAAAAAAGAATGGAGGAGGAGAAAAAGTGTTTAATAAGTATTCCGTTGAAATTGGAGACAATCTATGGAACGCACTTTATGAACATACTAATATTGAATATAGTATTGATAGTGTGTGCGAAGATGGCGAACAGAAATTTGCTGTCTTAAAGAAAGAAGACGCTTATTATCGTTTAGATTTCTCTGTTGCCGAAGATGGTTCTGTTGAATTTGCGACCGAGGCTTCTATCCTGGAAGAATATACTCCTGATGAAGTGCCTCAGTTTGATCCAGTCGCAGTAGAAGAATACGCTAAGGCAAAAAAAGATGAAGAAGAAAAGCCAGAAGATAAAGAAGATGGCGAAGATGAAGAAAAGTGCCCTGAATGTGGAAAGTCTAAGGATGAATGTACCTGTGATGACGAAGACGATGAAAATGATGAAAAGAAAAAAAATCAAGAAAAAGAGGGCAAAAAGAGTAAATACAATCTTGATGAAATTCAAGAATATGTAGAACTCAGTGAAAAATATGCTGAGTTAGAAACTAATTATAGTGTAGCAATGGAAAAAATCGCTTCGTTAGAAAGCGAAAATTCTGAATTGACATTATTTAAGAAAGGTGTCGAAAAAGTTGAAAAGCAGAAGATGATTGATAGTTTCTATATGCTTTCAGATGCTGATAAGGCAGATGTTATTGAAAATATTGACACTTATTCATTAGATGATATTGAAGCAAAGCTATCTATTATTTGTGTTCGTAATAAGGTTAGTTTTAATCTTACTGAAACAGAAGAAGTTCAAGCCCCAACCACTTTTAATTTAGAAGGTGGCATGACAGGTGATGAAAGTGTTCCTGCTTGGGTAAAGGCTCTTCGTTCTGTTGCGAAAGAAATGTAAAAAATTTAAAGGAGGAAAATAGAAATGCTTAGAGAATTTTTAATGAATGCTGGTATTAAATCTCAGGCAAAATATGTTGAACTTGGCTATGGTCAGGTTGAACCTAATCATTTGTCTGCTCAGAGAACAGCTCAAATTTATGCACAACTTCCTGCTGATGCATCTATTGATGTATTAGAACAGGGTCAGTTTGTTAAGTATGATTATGCCAAAGGCCTTGTAAATTTTGAAGGTGCTGGCGAATGGATGCTTGTTTATAATGAAATCAAATTATATAGAGAGCATCAGTTAGATTGCGAATTCGCAATGAGAAAGGGTAATTATCAGGCTCGTGTTTACAGCCCACTTGATGGTGATAAGTCCGCAGAAGAAATCTATGGACCCACTCGTCTTCTTCAGGGTCGTCGCGAAAAATGGGATGGAGAAAAATTCGTTGAACTTGATACCATCGCAAATCCTGAAACTGGAAAGGTTGCTGATTTCTCAGTTGCTTCTGAAGTTCATGATTATTATGAAATGAACGACATTAACAATCCTGATATTGATAAGGATGATCCTCGTTCTCGTTTATTTATGAAGCTTCGTGCTGTTAAGCATCCAGAAAAAATGATGCCCGAAGGTACCACAATGGTTCCTCGTGTATTCAAGACCAATGTTGGTGATATTTTCACAACCAATATGATTAATGAAACTTCTGTAGAAGTTGGCGACATTTTATTTGTTGGCGTTAATGGTATTTTGAGCAAGACTCAGAATGCTACAAAAACAGAGGCTTCTTTCAATACTGATCCACAATTAAATAAGTATGCTACAGCTCCTTCTGGAGATATGGAATGGCAAGTAGTTAAAGTTTATACAATGCCTGATCATCAAAAAGGCGTTAAAATTATGAGAATTCGATAAGAAGGGAGAGAAGAATAATGGCTTTAGATAAGAAAAATTTAGTTCAGTTAGCAAAGACTGTAGCAAAGGCTGATCCTTCTGCTCCAACGTCTTATAGCTTTAACGGTGAAACATTTAGCTATGAAACATTAAATGAAACTCTTCGCAGAGAATTTAATGAATTAGCAAGCACATATTCTCTTTACAGAGATAATAAAAACTTAATTTTTGAAGTAATCGAAGAAACTCTTGATGAAGTTCTTCCTAAGAAAGTCGAACAGGCTTATATGCAGTTTGCAGAAACAAAGCAGTTCGCACAGGGTGATAAGCCCATTTTCAGACGCAAGAGAGACGTTCGTTCTCGCGCAAAGCAGTTCGTTACTCGTGTTGGTCTTGCTGGTATTTATGAAGTATTCAAGCTTGGTCCTGCAGAAGAAGAAAGCTTTGAAGTCCGCACATCTGCTATCGGCGGTGCTGCTCAGATTGGCTTCGAAGAATTCCTTGATGGTCGTGTAGATTTCGCAGAAGTCACTGCTATCGTTATGCAGGGTATGGATGAATTAATTTTCAGAGAAGTTGGTCATGCTCTTGCAGCATCTGTTAATCAGCTTCCTCCTGCAAATATCGTTGTTACCAACGGATTTGATGAACAAGCTTTTGATAATCTTCTTGTTATTGCTTCCGCTTATGGCGAACCAACTATTTACTGCACATATGAATTTGCTGTAAAGATGGTTCCTGAACAGGGTTGGAGATATACTGAAAGCATGAAGCAGGAACTTTGGGATACTGGTCATCTTGCCACTTATAAGGGACGCAAGGTTGTTATCCTTCCTCAGGGTCTTGAAGATGAAACCAATACTCGCAAGGTAATTGATCCTGGTTATTTCTACATTATTCCTTCTGGCGCTGACAGCAAGCCTGTTAAGATTGCTTTTGAAGGTGGTACTATCGTTGATGAATATGTCAATGCTGATAGAAGCCGTGAAATCCAGGTTTATAAGAAGGTTGGCGTAACTGCTATGTTAGCTAATAACATTTGTGCTTATGCTGATACTGCATTGCTTGGACATCTTGAACTTGCTGGTAGCGTTTGGGATAGCTCAAGCTACATTTATGAAGTTCAGAAGTATCCTTCGTTAAATGCTTAATTAATTAAATAAATTATACCAAAGGGGAATAGGGGAAATCCCCTGTTCCCCCTTATTTTTTTTGGAGAAAAAGGAGTCATAAAAAAATGGAAAAATATTGTAATGTTAAGAATAGAGGCGCTGGAACAGTCGTTTATAAAATTGTTGAAGATGGAATTCGCAGATCTTTTGCGCCAGGAGAGACTAAAAGACTTAGCTATGATGAGTTAGAAAAACTTACTTATCAACCCGGCGGTATGACAATTTTAACGAATTTCCTTCAAATTCAAGATACTGAAACAATTCAGGATTTTAATATGAAGGTTGAACCGGAATATTATATGAGCGAAAAGGATATTGCTGAATTGCTAAGAAGCGGTTCAATAGAAGCATTCCTAGATGCTCTAGATTTTGCGCCGAGATCAGTTGTTGATCTTATTAAGAAATATAGTGTTGAAATGCCGTTGCTTGATCTTGAAAAGAGAAAGGCTTTAAAAGAAAAGACTGGCTTTGATGTTGAGGCAGCGATTAAACATAATTAGGAAGATAAAGAAGACGAACAGACTACAATTCTTAAGCAGGCTGAGCGTAGAGTTAAGCCCGAAGAACCGGTTGCTCCGGCTGGACGTCGCACTACTCCTAAATACAATGTAGTAAATACAACAACAACAGAAAAACCTGTTGAATAATATATAAAGGGAGGCAATTATATGGCTGAGACACAATTTTCGGCTGTTTATAATCGCTTTCTTGGCTTGGTCACTGATGATCTTTATTTAGAATTGACTCCAGAGGACACTATAAGAGATTTATAGAATCTTTTATTAAATTCAATTCCTGGATTTGAATTTCCAAGAAAAAACCTCTATGATTACACAATCGAGGTCGAAGAAATATCTTCGGCTGAGTTAGATTCCGATGATTTTGTCTTAGGAACTGTGTGGGGCAGTGTGGATAAGGAAGCATCTGAGATTCCAAATGTATTAATTGACAAATCTCGTTTCAATGTGGAACTCACAATTGAAGAGATTAATATTTTAGCCATCTTGATGAAACAAGCGTGGGTGTAGCGACAAGTCACTTCTATCGAAAATACAAGAATGAAATATAGTGGGGCGGATTTTAAAATGACGTCTCAAGCTAATCATTTATCTAAACTTTTAACTCTACTAGAAGAAAGTCGAAGAGATTCCTTCCATATGTAGAGATTATATAAGCGTAGAAAAATTGCGGACGGAGGCTCTTATGCTTCTAACTGGTCAAGCTTAATGGAGAGTAGCGCAATTGATTACTAAATATTTTTTTGATTTTCGATTAGAAGACTTTGAAGTTAATATTCGACGTTTGACAAATCAAATGTGGAAATTAATTCCTATGAGAGAAAATGATGAAGATTGGCAAAAACAATTAAATACTGTTATTATTGAGATTGCGGGAATGAATGAAATTTTTATTCACCCGCAATTTTTATAGCTACTTTCTAAATTAGAGGGATTAAAGGCAATAGATACGGAATTTGAACTTTTTAGAAAAACTGTGTTTGAAAGCATTAGTTTATTATAGGAGTTAAGCCATGGCGTCAGGTTATGACATTAGTAGCCAAATCCCTTTTAGATTAATGAAAGGACGCTTAGGAATCTATGATAAAAATTATGTCGATTTGGAAGAAAATTCCATTGATGGAGTTTTTGACCAATAGACACGATTAAATCATTTGGGTGGCGCAAGTTAGCAAGAACGCATGATTAGAGATAAACGTCGTTCTTTGGACCATGCTGTTTGGTATTCTTATCAAGGAGCAGAAGTCCGCAAAGTGGGTTCTGAAGATACGAGAATTGCTCGTGCTTTAATGAATCCAAATAAACTAAAACAAGATTATGATGATAAGATTATTTCAATTGGATTTGAACAGGGTTATGAGTCCGGGACTATTTTTGAATGGCTTGGAACTAAAACTTACTGGCTTATTTATTTATAGGATTTGACTGAATTGGCTTATTTTCGAGGAGACGTTAGAAAATGCTCCTACGAAATTGCTTGGGAAGACGAGCAAGGCAATTTGGAAAAAACCATGGTCGCAGTTAGAGGTCCAGTAGAGACTAAAATAAATTATATTCAAAAACATGGGGTTAGCGTCGATACGCCGAACTATTCATTGAACCTACTAATGCCTAAAAGCGAAGGTGCCCGTAACTATTTTAAAAGATATTCAAAATTTTATTTATAGGGTGATCCTACTTGTTGGCGAGTTGAAGCAATGGACTGGTTTTCTACTCCTGGAATATTAGAAATAACTGCGGTTGAATATTATTCAAATGAAACTGAAGATAGTGTAGAGCTTGGATTGGTTGGAAAATTGATTACCAAAGATAGCGAAAAAGATGAAGAGGTTGATAATTAGATTATTGGAAATTCTTTTATAAAAATTAAGAAAAAGTATAGCTTTTTTTATAATGGAGACAAAGAGGGTCAATGGGAAGTTGATAAAAATTGTCCTGTTGAAATAACTATTGATCCAAACGATAGAAAGCATATTATACTCTCTTGGACAGCATCTTTTAGTGGTTAGTTTGAATTAAAATACGGAGATTTGGCAAAGAAAACGATTGTTGTAGAATCGTTATTTTAATTGAGAAAAAGGAGAAAGAACTATGAAAATATAGACTTATACTTATCCAAAATCAAGTTTTTTATCTTTGGAAAAAGATATGGATATTATAGTTCAAATGATTTTAAAAAATGATAGATTGAAGAAAATGCTTCACTATACAACAAGAGATTGTTTGAATAAACCAAATTTAACAGAAGATCAAAGTCTTGATTTGTTTGGAAAAAATATTAAAATAATTCCTAAATTACAGATAGATGGAGAAGTTTTAAACTATTTAATTATTAGTTTTGATAGTTTTATGACAAACCCATAGAATCCTGAATTTAGAGATAATGTAATTGAATTTGATATTATTTGTCATTTTGATTAGTGGTAGATGAAAGATTTCGAGTTGCGTCCTTATAAAATTGCAGCAGAAATAGATTCAATGTTTGAAAATAAGCGATTGACCGGTTTAGGAAAACTTGAATTCCTGGGAGCTGGGCAAGTAATTTTAACTGATGAATTTGCTGGTTTGTGTATGAGATATAAAATTATTCATGGTGAAGAGGATAAAGTACATAATCTCAATCCAAACAAAGATGCTGAAATGATTTTAAATTTTGATAAAATGTTTAATTAATAATGGACACTAGAGTATTATTAATGACTGGAACAGATTATCCTGTGCCAGAGTGTTAGATAGTGGTTCATTAGCCATCAATTAAAGAAATTGGCTTAATAGGACAATCAGATTTTTTTTCTGGTATTTAGCTTCTTTGTTTAAATAAATCTATGTTTGTCAAGGACGAAACTGATTTATCAAATACTAGTAATTTTCAAATATTTATGACGATAATGTCTTAGAAAGAAGCAGTAGATAAAAAATTTGCTGTTTAGTAGGCTTGTAGCCTATTTTTCCCGAATTATAAAGTAATGTTTACTCCAAGAACTTTAGTTTTAGTGGGAAATGACAACACAACTATTTAGATTGATGAAGAAAATTTTGATTATTTACAAAAATCTATAGGTGAAATATGTTGTTTAAAAAGCGGTCCTATGGACTAGCAATCTTTTAACCCAGCAAATGCATAGGCAAAAGAAATCGCGGAAAAACTTATGCGTGGTAGATAGCGGGTAGCTGAAGAGCGAGGAGAAGCAAATATGAGTATATTTGTATAGTATCTTTCAATTTTATCAATTGGATTATCTATGCCATTATCAGAATTAACAAATCTTACAATGTATTAGTTGTATGATTTAGTTGAAAGATATATGTTGCATGTTAATTGGGATATGGACATTCGTTTAAGATTAGCAGGCGGAAAACCTGATAGTCAACCAGATAATTGGATGAAAAATATCCATTAAATTAAAAAATAAAAAATTTTTAAGGAGGAAAAATTATATGAAATTTGGTGTTCGTGAGATTTGTGATGTTGTTTTAAAAGCAAAAGCAAATCAAAAAGTTGGTAATAAAATTTTCTATAAGAATGAACCTGTTATTTATTTTGACACTTTAAAGTCTTCTAGCATGGAAGGCGCCGCAACAACTGTTTATGCTCAGGGTGGTCGTGGTAACTCTCGTTTAATGGCTTGGGAAGGCGAAAGAACTGTTACCTTTACAATGGAAGATGCTCTTATTTCTCCCACTGGTTTTATGATTCTTTCTGGTGCAGGTCTTGTTGAAGCAAGTGCTGATAAAACAATTAAGGTTCATACTACAGAACAGACTGATGAAGTTTTTGCTAGTGACAGTGGAGATACTGTTGAAATTATTTTGAAACAAGAGCCTTATGTAGATCCTCAGGGCGATTCTATTTATGTCATGCCATTAAATAATGGTGAGATTATTAGTGAACCCTTTATTCCTACAACAACTGTTAAAAAGGTAAAAAGAGAAACTAACGAAGATGGGTCTGTTAAAATTGATCCAACTACTGGAAAAGCTATTTGGACAGAAACTACCAATAACGATGAAGAAGGATATAGAATTACATTAAAGGATTCTGATGATATAGATAAATATTTTACAAAGGAAGACGGAACTTTAATTAGTGATACAGTTGTTTTAGTAGACTATTATGTGGTAAAAACAACTAGTGGAACTTATCAGATTGATATTACTCCAGATAAATTCGGTGGTAACTATTATCTTGAAGCATCTACTTTATTCCGCAATACAGATGGTGTTGATATGCCTGCTGAATTTATTATTCCTAACTGTAAAATTCAGTCTAATTTCACTTTCACAATGGCATCTTCTGGAGATCCATCAACATTTACATTTACTATTGATGCTTTCCCAGATTATACTCGTTTTGATAAAACAAAGAAAGTTTTAGCTGCTATTCAAGTTATTGAAAGTGCGGGCGTAGCTGGTGAAGAACTTAAGCGCGAAAGCACATTAAGCAAGCATAAAGTTGATACAAATGGTATAATTAAGGGCTAATTAAAAAATAATGTTTTTTAGGGGAGATTAAGAAATTAATCTCCCCATTTTTTTATTTTAGAAGAAAAGGAGATAATTATATTATGGCAAATTCATCATATTTAATGCCTTTGGGAACAGTTTTTTAGACTGATGGCGCTGGATAGATTGGGTTAACGAATATTTTGGATAATGCAAGGCAAAAATTAATAGAAGAATTTGAT
>JAEIGA010004127.1_pt1 | contig 22481 bp, 16 predicted proteins | sample 9270691 | NCBI WGS metagenome assembly JAEIGA01 (sample SAMN17057246, study PRJNA624740) | gut metagenome | biome: biome; isolation source: fecal sample | host: Bos grunniens | place: China: Xizang | collected 2019 | reverse complement strand
GGAAAGATGGCTTCTCCTCTACGAGCTGGAAAGGAATAGCTTCCTCTTCTACAACCTCTTCCTCAACAACCTCAACGTAGTCCATGATCTCAACTCCGAGGCTTGCATCGTCCTCAAGGTTCATGAACATGTCGTCCTCGATCTCGATCTCGTCATCAACGATGTCAATCTGGTCTGAAAGAACAGGAATCTTTGGTGCCTCTGGCGGAGGTGGAGGAGTGTCCATCTGAGTTGAGATGATCTCTTCCTCGATCAGAATCTCAGTTGTATCTTCAAGGAGAGCAGTTTCAGTCTCTGTGCTTGTCCACTCGAATGCGAAGAGTGTGATAGCGAGGGAGACTACAAGTCCGATTTCAACAAACAGCAGCTTTTTGTTCTCCAAGCTGGCTTTTTCTGTTTTTTTGATTTCCATATCGTGCTAAAATTTTATATTCTCATTTTGCCCGGTAAAGTTAGAAATTATATTTTTTATTTCAAACTTTTTATACATTTTGTAGTTTTGCATAAAATTTCATCATATGATATCATACTATTTCGAAGACACTGATTTCATTTTCAAAGGAAAGACCTTGAATAACCGATGGCTCCGCCTTGTCGCCGAGAGCGAGATACACCGTATCGGAGACATATCGATCATATTCTGTTCCGATAATTATATATTGGATGTGAACCAGCAGTACCTTCAGCATGATTACTTCACAGACATCATAACTTTCGATTACTGTGAAGGGGACAGGCTCTCCGGTGACCTTTTCATCAGCGTGGATACTGTCAGGGAGAATGCAATCGTATATGGGACCGAGTTCAAGGACGAGCTCAACAGGGTCATCGTGCACGGCATTCTTCACCTTATCGGATATGACGATCATGAGGAGGAGGATATCAAGATGATGAGAAGCAAGGAGAACTATTACCTTTCATTAAGGGAGCTCGTATAGTATGCAGAGGAATTACGATATAATTGTTGTCGGCGGAGGACACGCAGGCTGCGAAGCCGCGATGGCCGCTTCGCGCATGGGATCGTCAGTTCTTCTCATAACTATGGACATGAACAAGTTCGGACAGATGTCCTGTAACCCGGCGATCGGCGGAATTGCCAAGGGACAGATTGTCCGTGAGATCGATGCGCTCGGAGGATACACCGGAATCGTCACTGACGCCTCGACCCTCCAGTTCCGCATGCTTAACAGGTCAAAAGGCCCCGCAATGTGGAGTCCTCGCGCTCAATGCGACAAAATCCAGTTCTCTCTTTATTGGAGAAAAATCCTCGAAAGTGCCTGTAAACTAGATATTTACCAAGATACTGTCGTAAATTTCCTCTTTGAGAATTCAAAAATTACGGGCGTACGTACGACTACAGGGGCAATTTTCAATTCTCAAGCGGTTATCCTGACCGCTGGAACCTTCCTTGGCGGCAAGATGTTCATCGGACGCAACATGTTCGAGGGAGGAAGAATAGGGGAGCTGCCGTCCCATGGCCTGACTGAGCAGCTGGTGCAGATGGGTGTTGCTACTGCCCGCATGAAGACAGGTACCCCGCCGAGAATAGACATCTCGTCGGTCGACACCTCGTCGCTTACCCATCAGTTCGGTGATGAAAGCCCTGATAAGTTTTCTTACCTTCCTTTCCTGTCGACTGCCCAGAACGGAACTCCGCAGATGCCGTGCTTTGTAGTTCATACTAATGAGAAGGTACATGAGACGCTGCGCAGCGGCTTTGCGGATTCGCCTCTCTTCTCAGGATTGATTACAGGTATCGGACCGAGGTATTGCCCGAGCATCGAAGATAAGCTGAGGACATTCGCCGGCAAGACAGAGCACCAGCTTTTCCTCGAGCCGGAGGGTAGGGGGACGAATGAGTATTATCTTCAGGGATTTTCATCTTCGCTTCCTCTTGATGTCCAGATGGAAGCTCTTCATCAGATCAAGGGTCTGGAGAATGCTAAGGTTTTCAGACCAGCCTATGCTGTTGAGTATGATTACTTTGACCCTACTCAGCTTAAAGCGACACTCGAATTGAAGAGTATTGAAAATCTGTTCTTTGCCGGCCAGATAAACGGCACAACTGGTTACGAAGAGGCTGCTGCTCAAGGACTTATGGCCGGAATGAACGCTCATCTCAAGATTACCGGCCAGGATCCGTTCATTTTAAAGAGAGATCAAGCATATATTGGTGTGCTTATAGACGATCTTATTACTAAGGGAGTGGACGAGCCATACCGTATGTTTACCTCAAGGGCGGAGTATCGTATCCTCTTGAGGCAGGATAACGCTGACCTGAGGCTTACTCCTTTATCATATAAATATGGTCTTGCAGATGCCTACAGGTATGACTATACTATGCGAAAGTATGATTCTGTTGAGCGTTTCAATCAGTTCTTTGCTGACGCGGCGGTTAAGCCAGAACATGTAAATGAATATCTCGGATCAGTGTCTTCTGCAGAAATTAATTCCCGTAAGCGTATAGCTGAACTTATATCAAGACCTCAGACGAATATTCATTCTTTATTTAATTTTGTTCCACGTGGAACATTTAAGAAGTTTAATATAGATATTGAAGGGGAGTTTGCCTCTCCTTTGAATAGTTTGTTGAAGCCGGGCAGCAAATATTCTGACCTTATACAGTATAATAAGTATAAGGATCTTGATCAGCATTTTTCTTCAGATAATCCTGATGCTTTATCATATAAGGATGCAGCTTATGTCCTTCAGTATAATTCCGAATATCCGGTATCTAGGCTCGATCAGGATGCGATGGATAAGTTAATTGAGGATAATTATAAGAGGGAAGTCCTGGATTCCTCAGAAATTTCTATCAAATATAAAGGATATATCCAGAGGGAGCAGCAGATGGCGGATAAGATCATGAGGCTTGAGAACCTCGTGATTCCTGACGGCTTTGACTTTGATAGGGTAGAGAGTCTTTCTATAGAGTGCCGTCAGAAGCTTAAGAAGTACTCGCCGAAGACTATTGCTCAGGCCTCTAGAATCTCCGGAGTATCTCCTGCGGATATATCTGTGCTTCTGGTTTATTTTGGAAGATAAAATGTGTTATTATTGAATTCTTTATATATATTTGCAACCGGTTGAATGGGGCATTCATCCTTTATAACCGCCCTTTCATCCCTTTAATTCTGCATTTAGTCTTTTATTCGCATCAGAATAATAAGTTTAATTATATATTTGCCTTTGCACTATATAATTCAAGTGCTTGTGTGTGTTATGAAAATACGTTTATCTTATCTTGCATTCGTCCTGTTTGCATTAGTGGGTCTTGCTGCTAATGCGGAAGCGCGTGCTGTGCCTGAGAAGATAGACAGCAGCGTGATCGAGCACTTCTCAATCTATTATAAGTGCGACAGTATAGAAGTCAATCCTACATATCTTGATAACCCTTCTCAGATAACCAGGATAAGAAATTATATCAGTAATTCTCCTCGAATTGACAGTATTGTGATCAATGCTTATGCGTCTCCAGAGGGAGGTTACAAATATAACAGATGGCTTTCCATCGAGCGTGCAAAGACAGCAAAGCGCCTGTTGCTCGCATGGTCAAGCGATACTCTCAGACTGAACCCATCCAAGATTGTGATCCGTCCGTGCGGCGAAAATTGGGGGGGGTTAACTAAATCAATATCAGAGACTTACAGTAGAGAGGACCGCGAGCAGGTCTTGTCTATACTTCTTGATACTACAATTTCTGACGCCACAAGGAAGACGAGATTGAAGGCCATCGATTCTGGCCGTACCTGGCGTTATATAATCAATAACTATATGCCCGTACTCCGAACTGCGGAGTGGACATTCTATTGTGCTGAAGTAAAAGCACTTCCTAAACTTCCGGAACTCCAGTCTTTCTTGGAGCCTATTGAGGTTAAGCTTCCTGGAAAAATCACGTCCTTTAAGCCTGAACAGCCTACAAAGGACAGGTCTTTCTATATGGACGTATCATCAAACCTCCTTTCAGACGCAGCTGCAATCCCTAATATAGGTGCTGAATTCTATCTCGGCAAGGGCATCAGCCTTAAGGCAGACTGGTCTTATGCGTGGTGGAAAAACGATCCTGCTCATTACTATTGGAGAACTTATGGCGGTGATATAGGCATGAGGTACTGGTTTGGAGAAGCATCCAAGGAGAAGCCTCTTACCGGTCACCATGTGGGAGTATATGGCCAGGTCGTAACATACGACTTTGAGCTCGGTAAGATGGGTATCATGGGCGGAAAGCCGGGAGGAGTTCTCAAAGACCAGCCTAATTACACTGTAGCTCTGGAATACGGCTATTCTCTTCCTATTGCCAAAAGGCTGAATCTTGATTTCTCTGTAGGTGTAGGATATCATTGGGGAATCTTCCACGAATATGTGCCTATGGATGACTGCTATGTATGGCAGGCTACCAAGAAGCGTAATTATATAGGCCCTACTAAGCTCGACATTTCTCTTGTCTGGCAGCTAGGAAAGAACAATACCAATAGAAAAGGAGGTGCGCGATGAGGAGATTGATCAGAATATCCTTGTTGTTATGCCTTCTTATCCTCTCGTCATGCAGGCATAAGGAATTTTGTATCCACCATCCGCATGATTCCCGTGTACGTGTGGTATTTGACTGGAGGGAGGCTCCTGAGGCAGACCCTCTGGGAATGTGCGTCTTCTTCTATCCTGTAGAGGGAGGACAGCCTTACAGATATGACTTCAACAATATTCAAGGCGGAGAGATCACCATAAAGGTCGGCAGATATCATGTGCTGACCTATAACAATGATACCGAAGCTGTCCTTTTCAAGGGCAAAGATAATTTCACGACCCATTATGCATATACACGTTTCGGAGATATTTTCGAGCCGATCTTCGGTAACGGATATAATTCGATGCGCGGGCAGTATGCAGACGGCGAGGATGTAGTCATTACCCCTGACATGATGTGGGGATGCATTGCATCTGAGGTCGAGATCACAGACGACGGCGTGTGCTACCTTTGCCATAAGACCAAGAATCCTGAAGATGCGGAGCCTGTGGTAGATGCGGAACATATCATCACACTTTATCCTGCAGAGCTCACATGTATCTATACTTACGAAATCCTCAATGTAACAAACCTGAAGCATGTTACGCAGGCCTGCGCTACCATCTCAGGAATGGCCGGCGGTCTGAATCTTTGCGACCAAGTGCTTGATAGTAAATGTGTTACACTTCCTCTCGAGTCAAATATTGACAAGTCATCGTCTATCATATCGGGACGTTTCATCACATTCGGACACAACGAAGACAATGAAGACCCGCACAGGATTGAGCTTTATGTCTGGATGGACGACGGACAGAAGCTTCTTTACGGAACCGACAGCGAGCGTTTCAACGTGACTGGCCAGGTACATAGCGCACCGAACAAGAGAAGGGTGCATCTGGTCATAGACGGGCTTGACCTCCCGCAGCCTATCGAAAACGGACATGGATACAGGCCTTCGGTCGACGACTGGGATGTGGTTGAGGAAGACATAATGATGTAAAACAATCTAAATACTTTATAACTAAACTTTTACAACTTTTAAACCCACTTAAGATGAAAAGAATTATTATCGGAGCAATGGCAGCAGCAGCTCTGCTGGCATGCTCAAAGGATCAGGTGATCGAGCAGAATCGTGCAAACGATGAGATCGCTTTCAGCGTTGTGGCTGACAATCAGACTAAGGCGGCGGCTGTTTATTGCGCTAACAAACTTCTGCCAGAGTTCAACGTAGCTGCTACTTACACTAAGACAGGTGAAACAACAGCACAGTGGTATTTCCAGAATGACAACATCGCTTTCGAGAGCTCTGCATGGGTAAACAAGACAACTACCCGTTACTGGGCAGATGGCGGTACTCTTGATTTCTATGCAATCTACAATGGTACCATGAATCTTACTGCTGTTGGTAAAACACCAGATCTTCCAACAGTAGACTTCACTCCTGCTGTTAGCGTTGCTGATCAGAAGGATCTCCTTTATGCTGTGGCTACAGGTAAGACAAAAACCACTGATGCAGTTGCTCTCAACTTCCGTCACGCTCTTTCACAGATCGAGTTCAGGGCTAGAAACACTAATGCTCAGCTTCATGTTGTAATTGAGGATGTGCAGGTAGGTCATACTCCAAGCACTGGTACTTTCACTTATCCAGCAGGTGCAACAGATGTTAATTTTGAGAATCACGATCAGGATGCTGCTGCTTCTCCTGCGCTGAACACAGGTTCTTGGGCAGTAGGAGAGGCAACAGCTGATTATACAGCATCTTTCAATCCTGTTACAGTTGCTGGAAACAATGAAAATGTTGGTCTTACTCTTTCATCTGACAAGGACAATGTTACTAACAGCATGCTTCTTATTCCTGCAACTACTACCGCTTGGACTCCAGCAGCATCACAGGACGATTTCGACGGAACATACCTCGCTGTAAACTGCAAGATCTACAACGTTGCTGGTACAAGCTATGTAGAAGGCGATATATGCCTCCACGAAGGTTGGGCAGTTATGCCTGTAGCATTCGCTTGGGAGCCAGGTAAGAAGTATATTTATACTTTCGTATTTGGAAAGGGTAACGGTGGTTACGATGGTGGTGACCCAGATCCAGACCCAGATCCAGACCCAGAGAATCCAACACCATCAGATGATCCAGTACTTGTTCCTATTTCATATGAGGTGACAGTTGACGACTTCCAGAAGGGTATTGATAGCGATGTGACTATGCAGTACTAATCAGTACCATAAATATAAGGCGGGCGGGGTTGAATGTCCCCTCCCGTCTTCCAGAAAATCTATTGAAAGATAATGTTGTCAAAGGTTAAATATATATTGTTATTGATCGCATTCGGTGCTGCACTGTCTGCGCTTGAGTCGTGCCGTAAGGAAATCCAGTGCGAAGAGCCGGCAGGCAGGATCTCATTCAATGTTATGAATGATGCAGGTGCCGAGACCAGAAGCAGCGATGATGCAGATAATATGTTCATGAACTTCGTGGAAGATTCCTTGAGCATAGGCCTGTCTGTAGAGGATAACAATGATATGCTCTGTTTTGATGGTGTCCAGACCCGTGGAAGCGCTTTTGACAACAGTTCGCACCAGATTTCGTCAATAAAGGTAACCGCAATCGTTGAAAACGGCGAGGGAGGAAACCTTTATTTTACTGAGGATGTATCCATCAGCGGAGGAAAGGGAAATTCGGAAAGGTTCTGGCCGGAAAAGAAACTGTCTTTCTTTGCCTATACAGTATCTAAAGACAATGTTACAGTAGATCCTTCTTTTGTCAGGGAAGAAGGAGACTGCAAGGGAAGCTTCGATTATGCTTTGCCTGCTGCCCAGACTGAAAGCCCTGTGAAGGATGCTACAAACCAGCCGGACGTTGTATTTGCCATCAATCCGGATGAATCCAAGACAGGCGGAGCGGTGGACATGGTCTTCCACCATGCCCTGTCAGCACTGGTCTTCAAGGTAGGAAGTGTTCCGGAAGACGTCATTTTAAATAGCATTACCATAGATGGTGTCTATACTTCCGGTACATGCAGCATGACTTCTGTAGGGTCCAATGACATACAGTTTGTCTGGACTTATGGCGCTGGTCAGCAGCAGAACGGTACATATACAGAGGAAGTCGGTGGTGTTAAGGCAGTGCCTGGCGAACAGATCGGAACATCTGAGACTGTTTTCATGATGCTTCCTCAGGCTATGGGTCCTGATACCAGGCTTATGGTTTCATTTTCGATTAACGGACGTGAGTATCTGCTGGAAAAGCCATTCAAAGACATCCTTCCTTCATGGGAACCTGACAAGAAGTATATTTTCAGGATAGGCCTGCCGTCTAATGTTGATGTTGAGGTGGAAGATGCTGTGGTCGGCACTTTAAAGAAGGACGTTTCTATACAGAATACCGGCGGCATATCGGGATATATCCGTGCTGCGATAGTAGGTTTCTGGGTGAATAATAAAGGAGACGTTGTCGCTCCATGGCTCAGTACTGACGGAGAATTCGTATGGGGTTCCAATTGGAGTTCCCACTGGAAACAGGGAAGCGACGGCTTCTACTACCACCTTGCTCCGGTTCATGCCAATCAGTTTACCTACCCGTTATTTGAATCTTATAAGCTGAACGCTTCCACTGAGATCGGATCAAATAATGCATTCCAGACATTGGAACTCGATATCATCACTCAGATTATTTCGGAAAAGGATAAGAGCCAGTGGCCCGAACTTAACTAAAATTGAACCTAAAGAATCTCGGAATGAAACCTGTATACAGATATATAGCAGTATTTTTCTTCTTTTTGTCTGCAGTATTTTCTGCCGATGCCCAGAGGACCACTCATGAATGGTCAGGACCAATAGGAGATCAGACTTTTGAGAATGGCGGAACGCATGTTGTATTATTGAAAGGTGATGTTCAACTTACCGGCACTATAACTATCCGTAATGCAACGACCCTTCGTATTCGCAATCAAGAAGGAAGAACCTTGACTATCAGTAATGGAGTCAGCGGAAGAAGAACTACTCCTATGTTCCGTGTATACGGAATGGGAAAGCTTGCGTTCAATTATGATGATTCCGAATTCCCTAGCTACACAAATGGAGAAATATTCAGCAGGATTATTCTCGACGGAGGTGCAGGTTTCGGAGAAATGAATCGCACTACAGATCCCGCAGGAGTGTGGCGTATGTCTGCAACCACTTCAAATGTAATGACGGTTTCTGCAATCGAATCCATCGGAGCAGTTGAAATCTGCAACACTACAATCCGTAATTTCTACTTCCCTAAAGACTCAGGCGGAGAGCAGGGAGTTCTCGGTCTTGGAGTGCTTAGCATGGGTACCTATCTGGCAGGTTCGGGAGAAATCCATGAATTCAGATACACAACGATAAGGAACACTGTAGTTGAGAAATGTAAGGGAGTCCACGGTACATTCATAATGATTGGTCACGGTGAAGGATTCTTGAGCAGGAATACCGACCCTAATGCCAGGGATTCATATGGATCATATCGTTTCATTACTCTTGATGGGGTTACCGTGCGGAATTGCGTATGCTTTGGTGACTCAAGCGGATGGGGAGGACTCATAAGGTGCAGAGGAGCCAGTCTCCATAGCATGATAATAAAGAATTCTCTTTTCCAGCATAATTTCTCGCATGGTGATGGTGCCGTACTTTGGTGGAATGCCTGCGGCCACAATAATACAAAGTGTACGATTGAAGGCAGCCAGTTCATCGAAAACCGTGCTATGAGAGAGGCAGGAGCGATCCGTATGGAGGGTTCTTTTGAGTTCATAGGCGCTAAGACAATTGTTTCCGGAAATGATTGCCTTGGCCTTACCAAAAATGAGAGCGCAGATCCTTATACCTACTCATACAATAGCGCCTTTACAGGAAATGGCGGCGGCATCCAGATTTTCGGATATGCCGGAGGCGGTGCGGTAGTGGCCGGCACTTTGAAATACGTCATACCTGATTGCCTTGAAGTTACAAATAACAGGGCAGCAGGTTATGGCGGCGGAATCGCTTTTGATTTCACCACGCAGTCAAGCCTTCCTGCTGGCACTAGGGTAAGGGCGGACTTTAACGGAGTGACTATCAGTGACAATGAGGCAGGAAAAGGCGGCGGAGGTCTTTTCTTCAGCGACAGGACAGACCCGCTAAAGAACTACTCATTCTCCCTTAACCTGAATACAGGAACCATTAAGGATAATACTGCTCCGGACGGCGGTGGAGTCTATGTCCGTAATATCAATGTAGACAGCCAGTCAGGAGGAAATATTTCCATCAGCAGCAATGACGCAACCGCAGGATGTGGCGGCGGCATCTATCTTGAGGATGGCACTATTACCTTGAATAGTGTGAATATTTTTGATAATCAGGTAGTTAAGGCGAATAATACCGGAATTTATGGCGGAGGAGGCCTTTTTGTAAAAAGAGGTTCGTTCACCATCAACAGCGGCTCTATCTATAACAACACATCCGATCTGTATGGCGGAGGAGTGCTTGTGTACAATGACAGCAACACAAGAGAGTCAATTGTCCTGACCAACGGTAGCATCAGACATAATAATAGTATATATGGTGGCGGTATAGCAGCCTATGGCGCTTTGAACCTCGACATAAATAACATCAATATCGAGAATAATGAGGCCAGGAATGGAGGAGGTGTTTTTGCAAGGGGTTTAGGATCCGGCATAGGCGCAATCGTACAGTACAATTCCGGAATCATAAGGTACAATAGGGCGAAGAGTTATGAAGCCAGCCCTATGAACACTGCATACAATAGGAACTATGCTGATTATTCCGGCATAGGAGGAGGTATTTATTTAGGACAGTATACCCATTTGAAGTTCTCCAGACCGGAAAAGTTCGGTATATATTCCAATATTGCTGACAATGGTGCTGACGAAATCTTCGGATACAATAAGAATGTATATATAGAGCTGCCGAACATTGCCTCGCTGGACCTGAATGGCTATGCTGATTCAAAGATTCATGAGCTCTTCTGGGCTGAGGATTATATCACCAATGACGTCAGATACGATAAAGGCACCATGCTGAAAGGAGATGCATGGTATACCGACAGGACGAATCAGCGCTACAGGGATGTCCGCGAAAACGGTATGGATGGCCAATTCTTCCTGATAGACTTTAATGGGGCTGACTTTAAGCATTATTCAATTGTAAATGACGAAAGCGTATATCTGTCTCTGACCATAGGATGGAACCTGAGCACCATCACGCTTGTTAAAAAAGGTATGAATGATGGTGATAATGCCATTTTCAAGCTATACAGGGTTGAAAATGGCCGCGAGAAGGAATATATGACCGTCGTTTTGACCGATATGGACAAGCAGGCGGACGGTTCCCGATTAAAGAATATCACCCTTGTTGACGATGGCGTGTGGAAGATTGTCGAGACGGACTGGAGCTGGACTTATGAGTCGAATGTGACCTCGATCCAGCGTGAACTCACGATCAGCAGCACTCCGGAGGAAAGGACTTTTGAGTTCATCAATACTCCGAAAACCGATACTCCGCAATACGGGGAATCCATAAAGATCAATAAAATTAAATAGTTGATTTACAGATAAATACAAAAAGAACTTATAATTTATTAGCAATTAGTTAAAAAAAATTTAAAATTTGCTTATTTTCTAAAAAAAATCTATACTTGCATGCCATAAATTAGGTAAGGTGTGTTTTCATGTCTTCCTTTAATGGTTATAAGTGTGTGTAATAGCAGCTTAGTGTTACGGAATGAGTAATTCGTTCTGTACCTTTGCTCTTATACTTTTGCAAGTATGAGTAAATATCCTTACTGTATTCTTGCCTTTCTCTTAATAATATTTATGGGAGAAGGTAAAGAATTAAAGGCCCAAGACTTCGCCATAAAGACAAATATTCTTTATGACGCAACTACGACATTGAACCTTGGAATCGAGTTCGGTCTCGCTCCAAAATGGACCATGGACATTTCAGGAAACTACAACCCCTGGAATCTCCCATCTGGAAAGCTTATCAAGCATGCTATGGTCCAGCCTGAATTCAGATATTGGTTCTGCGACAGGTTCTCCAGACATTTTCTCGGCATTCATGCCATCGGAGGAATATACAACGTCGGTAATATTCCCAATAACATTAAGATCGGATCACTAGATTTATCTCCTCTTTCCAACTATCGTCTTGAAGGTTGGGGGATAGGTGCCGGCATAGCCTATGGCTATGCCTTCATTCTTGGTGAGCACTGGAACCTTGAATTTGAGATTGGCGCCGGATACATCTATACTGAGAACGATAAGTTCCAGTGTGTAGAATGCGGTAAGCGTCTTGCTGACAACATCCCATATCATTACTTTGGCCCTACAAAGGCCAATATAGGTCTGGTTTACGTATTTTAAGGAGGAGAGGTATGAGAAGAATCATTGTAGTAATCGCAGCAGCAATAGTCGGTCATTTTACTCTTTCCGCGCAGACTGACTTTAAGAGCATAATTATCCACGACGCTGAAATCACTAGGAATCAGGATTTTATGACAGTAAGTATGGATCTTGATTTCTCGGAATTTAATGTAGGTTCCAACCGAGCGGTGCTTGTTACCCCTTATATTGTTAAAGGCGAGGACTCAGTGTCTCTGCCGGCTCTCGGATTCTATGGAAGGGACAGGTATTTCTACTACATCCGCAACGACAAGCAGCTGACCAGCTCAGAAATAAAGGACGCCTATCTCGAGAGCGAGATGCCGGAGTATATCCCTTACCTGGAGAACGTCCCTTTTGAGAAATGGATGGCGGGCGCAGACCTTGTGATCGAAAGAAAGGTCTTCGGATGCTGCGGCAAGCTCGAGGAAGAGGACTGCTGCATGCTTGACAAATATAGATTGTACATTCCTGAATATATTTATGTTAAACCTCCAAAGCCTGAGACAAGAAAGGAGAGGTTCCTCGAGGGCAATGCCTATGTGGACTATCCGGTGTCGCAGACTGTCATCTATCCTGACTACCACAACAACGCTGCCGAGCTTGCCAAGATCCGGAGCACTATTGATTCCGTGAAGCTCGACCAGGACGTTGCAGTCACTTCAATCTTTATCAAGGGATTTGCTTCCCCAGAGAGCCCGTATGACAACAATACGCGCCTCGCAAAGGGACGTACGCAGTCTATCAAAGACTATGTCCTTGATATGTATAAGTTTGATGATGAGACTGTTAAGACTGATTTCGAACCAGAGAACTGGGAAGGTCTCAGGGAATATCTTGTAGAGTCTTCTCTCCCATATAAGAACCAGATTATCAGTCTGATAGACCAGGATATAGAGCCGGACAGAAAGGAGTGGCTGATCAAGTCACAGTATAAGAGCGACTACAAGTTCCTCCTCGAGAACTGCTACCCTTATCTGCGTAGGACATACTACCGCATCGACTATGTCGTGCGCCAGTTTACCGAGAACGATGTCGACCACATCAGGGAGCTGGTGTCGACCAGGCCTCAGAATCTCAGCCTTGAGGAGTTCTATCTTGCATCCCAGGGTCTCGATCCGGAATCAGAATTGTTCCAGGAAATCTTCGATGTCGCTGTAAGGATGTATCCGGATGACGCGATCGCAAACCTCAACGCGGCCAATGTCGCTATGCAGAGGGGAGACCTGAAGTCAGCTAAGAAGTATATCGAAAGGGCCGGAAACATGCCGGAGGCAATCTATGCGCGCGGAGTTTTGGCTGTCCTTCAGGAGGACTTTGAGGCAGCGAGAGGCTTCTTCCTCACTGCCGCAGCCTTGGGAATCAAGGAGGCTGAGATCCAGCTTGACGAGATCTCAGGAAGATAGAAAACAATATTAAAACAATATTTTTCACCAAAATTATTAACCCAAAAACATTTCAAATTATGAAAAAGAGTTTCTTTTTTATGGCAGCCCTTCTTGTTGCAATGACGGGCTGTAACAAGGAACCGCAGCAGGTTGAAGGTCCTGATACACAGGAAGGCCAGCTCTACATGCAGTTCTCAGTGAACATGCTGACTACCCGTACAGCAACTGACGGAGAACAGGAGTATCCTTCAGATGCAACTCCTGATTTCGAAGTAGGAAAGGATCATGAGAATACTATCTCAAAGGTGGATATCGTTCTTACAAATGCAGACGGCGCTTATGTTCTTGCTAACGATGTAGTTCCTTCAGCAGCAGCAAAGGACACATATGTGGCTTCTTTCAACACCCTCGAGCTTACTGCAGGTGCAACATATGATGTATATGTGTATGCGAACTGTGAGGCTCCGACTGCAAAGAACATTGATCAGGTTTCAACAGAGTCTGTTGCCAACATAACAAAGGCAAACAACTTCTGGATGACTAATGCTTATGCTCCGGTTGCCAAAACTCTTCCGACTGACCTGTCTCTCTACACTCAGCCACACAACCCGCTTAGCCTCGGTTCTCACTATGTAGAGCGTGCTATGGCACGTTTCGACTACATGCCGATCAATGACAATGAGTATGAGATCCTTAAGGACGAAGCCGTGAACGCCACAATCACTCTTACTGAGGCAGCTCTCATCAACCAGAGCAAGGCATTCTATATGTTCCGCCGTGTTTCAGATAATGGTACAAACACAGGCTGGGTACAGGGTGGTCTTGAGTCAATGATCAACTATGTTGTTGACACTGACTATGCTGCAAAGGCTGGCGGATATGCAGAAGGTATTGATGCTAATTTCGATTACCATATGAATGCACCTGAAGGATGGGTTTGGAAGTCAATTGCTAGGGCAGATCTCGGTGAGGCTGACAGCTGGGAAGGAACAGACGACGGTCAATCAGGTGTTGCTGGCAATCACGATCTGAATGACTACTACATCTGGCAGTATGCAAAGGAGAACACAATTCCTAATGTAGATGCTCAGGATCATGGTATTTCAACAGGTGTTGTATTCAAAGGTGAGATTACTGGTGCTGCTGTTACAGCTGCAGATGGTGAGACTATCTATGTATTTGAGAACGTGCTTTATGGCAAGTGGGCGGATGTCGTATCAGCTTCTGAAGCAAATGATGCTCCGGCAACTCTCGTCGCTGCTGTTAACAAGATAACTGCTAAAGATGCTCCTACAGCAGCAGACTATGCAGCTGCAGGCTTCACAGGTTACAAGCCAGAGAATGGCAAGTACTATGCTTACTACTATTATTGGAACCGTCACAATGATAATGGTAACAACACTGTTATGGGTCCTATGGAGTTTGCTGTAGTTCGTAATAATGTTTACAAGCTTTGCGTAGATAAGATCGCTAAGTTCGGTCATCCAAATCCAGATGATGATACTCCAATTGATCCTGATCCAGAGAATCCAAAGGATCCGGATGAGTCAATCAACTACTACTTCACTGTTACCGTTAAGGTTCTTCCTTGGGTAGTACGTGTTAACCACATTGAATTCTAATCTTTCAGGTTTTCAGAAATGAAACTTAGAAGTGTAATACTGCCTGTTGTCAGGATGGGGCTCATCTGCCTCATCCTGGCGGTGGGCTGTATATCCTGCAATACCATCTTCACAGATCAAAGCTATTGTCCTAAGGGAATCTCCCTGATGTTCAATTATAATTACAATATGGAATATGTGAATTCTTTTAATACAAAGGTTCACTGTGTTTCTGTATATGTTTTTGATGAGAACGGAAAGTTTGTGGATCTTTATGAAGAAACATCCGAACGGCTTAAAGATGAGAGTTATAGGATGGAGATGGAACTTGACGCAGGTCATTACACTTTACTGGCTTACGGCGGACTTGCATGTCCGGATAATTCCTTTGACATAACCTCTTATCTAACAAAGTCATCTGGATCTGACATCAATGATCTGCATGTCAATCTGCGTCATGATGACTTTAAGTCAGATAAGTCACTTCACGGTCTTTTCTACGGTGCAGCAGAAATAGAGGTTCCTTCTAAAGACGATTTCATAAGAGATACTATTTATATGATGAAGAATACCAATAACATCAGATTGGTGCTTCAGCAGATGAATGGCAAATCTCTTGAGGCGGATGACTTTATCTTCACCATCACTGATGACAACTCATGCATGGATGAGACTAACGCTGTGGTTTCTAAAGGTATGGTGACATATAGTCCTTGGACTACAGGCGAGACCACTGTCGGCATTGCCGAGGACGGCGAGACTCCTATCAACGTTGCATTTGCCGAGCTCTCGACATCACGTCTCACAACAGGAACTTCACCAAAACTTATCGTTAAGAACGCAAAGACTGGAGAAGACATCATTAACATCCCTCTGAATACCTATCTCCTTCTTCTCAAGAGCCAGCTTTACGCTGAGATGGGCGCTCAGGAGTTCCTGGACCGCGAAAGCGAGTGGTCCCTCATGTTCTTCCTGGATGATGGTCTCAGATGGATCAATACGCGAATAGTCATAAACGATTGGGTGGTCAGACTCAACCACGCCGAAATGTAGAATGAGCAGGACAGTCAGACATATCATAGCACTTGCTTTCCTTTGGATGGCAGCCGCTGGATGCAATATCTGGAGCGGCTACGGTCCTGAGGACGGTATGTCTGAACTCAGCATTTCTGTGTCTGTCTCTAACACTCCGGCAATGCCGACCAAGGTAACTATCAATCCGAACGACTATATCGGTGCATTGAATGATGGAGAAAAGATTCAGACACTCAGGATCGTGATCGTCCGCGAAAACGGTGTGATCGAGCATAACAGGTATATGGACTTCTATGGCGACATCGAAAGGGCATATACCGAAGTAAACAACATCATTTTCAAGGTGTACGGTCCTGAGAAAAAAGAAGTATACCTTTTTGTCAATGAGAATACGCTTCAAACCGCCTTGTCCGGCGGAACGAAGAAGCTGGTAGAGTACGACTTTGACGTATTGACACCGGGATCTGTCTTTCCTGAAGACGAGATCTCATCACTCCTCGTAACCATGAATCAGAATGACGAGGAGGTTCCTCTGGCGCTCCCTATGAGTGAGCACCATACGATTATGATGCCTGCAAATGACTATCATACAGATCTTTATGTCACTAGGGCATCAACGAAATTTACGTATATTTTCGACAATCAGTCAAATGTTGATCTTGCGCTCGAAGGATTGACAATTTCGAAGTCCTCACGTAAGGAATACTATATGCCGAGGATTACATATACCGCAGATCCTCTCATAAATACAGAATATTCTGTATCAGATTACGAGGTTCCTAATGTCGAAAATAATGAATATTATGTCTTCCAGAAGACTTATCAGGACGTCTCCATACCGGCCAAAACCATAACTTCAACGCTCGCCGACGGAAGTCCGATCAACCTTTATCTTCTTGAAGGCAAGTACACGGATGCCGCATCAGCCGGCAAGAACTATAGTATGTCTGTGACATTGAATGGCACGGTGTACTCAAGCTATTTCCCTGAACTTCCTCAGCTTCCTAGAAACACTCACGTGGTAGTCCTCATCTCATTTAAGGATTATGGCACTCACGTGGATGTCCAATGGACAGTGGATGTTTGTCCGTATGGAGAATATTGGCTGTATCCTGATTTCGGTATTTAGAATTGGTAGTGTATCTATACTGGTGTGAAAAGAATATATAACATATTAAAGATTACATTTTTCCTTGCGGGTTTCATTGTTCCCGTTTCTTGCATCTTCAGTGAGTTTGAGGAAGATCCGATACTTACTGAAGGTAAAAGTGTAGTCTCTTTTGATGTGCAGTTTACTCCTCTTGCATCAATCGGTGCCGGAACGAAGTCTGCAGGTGATGCAATAAAGCATATAGAGTCGCTTTGGGTAGTAGTATATAAAAGCGACGGTACGTTCTATTCCAATACAAATGTATATCCATATGGCGAGGAAAATACATACGGATACGAAAATACAGAAGAAAATACTTCTGATATAGTTCTGGATGAGTTTGAAGGCAGTGATGGGTTTGCGGAGGAAAAGTATTGCCATTCGACATTCAGTATGGACCTTCCGCTAGGAAAATACCGTATTTATGCGGTTGCTAACTATGATCTTTCGTCATTTCGTGGTACTGAGGACGATCTGAAGTCCATAAATCTTACGTGGAACGCTTCGGAGATTTCTGCCAATAATCCGATGTTTGGATTCTTTACAGATACAGAATCCGATGTAATTCCTTCGAATGCGCCTGATATATCTGTCAATAAGGCAAATAAAAATCTTCATGCTTGGGTAAAACGTGCCGCATCAAAGGTTACAGTATCTTTTGATGGTAGCAATCTTTATGAGAATGTATATATTTATATTCATTCTATTCAGATTAAGGATATACCGAAGTCATGCTGGTTGGGAAAAGATAATAAACCCACTTCATCAGAACATCTTATAAGTAATGGTGAAACTATATCCTATCGTACCGCATTGGATGATCTCTCAGGTATGATGATTACCAAGGGTGTCCCTACCGGAGGTCAGGATGTAAGTGATTCTGAAGGGGGAGTACACCATGAAAGATCAAATTCACTCTTTTTCTTTGAGAACAGGCAGCCGGATACCAATACACCAAAAGGAAAGTATCAGGATGAGAATCAGGATGGAAGCGTTGATCACCCTGATGGCAATTCTAGTGCAAGTGTGGATTTCAAGGACGGAGTGCTGTATGGAACATACATTGAAGTGAAGGGATACTATGTCAACAAGACAGCGGAAAATCCGTCACAGGGTGATATCGTCTATCGGTTTATGCTCGGAAAGGATACTGAAAAGAGCTGTGATGCAGAGAGGAGCAACCACTATAAACTTGTTCTTCGTTTTAACCGGGATGCAAATAATGTTGACTGGCACATAGATTATAAGCCAGAGAATCCTGAGATTTCTGTCCCTAACCCTCTTTATATTTCATACGGATATAACGAGGTTTTGAATATTCCTGTTGCAGTACGTGGTGCGTCAGTCAGCTCCAAAACTACTATTAAGGCTGAAATAATATCAAACCCTTGGGGTTATCCGGAACATAAATACTATGGGAATAGTAATCATGACGACTTGAACGATGGATTCCTGTCTTTTGAAAATATGCAGGGAACGGTTTCTATCTCTGAATCTCAAAGAAATGCATGGAACAAGGATATTAGTGCGGTTGCCCCGTATTCAACAAATGTCAATACAGCACTTTACAATGTACCGGTGTACACTCGTCCTCTTATTCTGGCAAATTCCCTTACTGGGCATAATCCATATGTAAGCTACCAGAGAAAGGCAAAGGTAAGGTTTACTGTTACGCTTGAAGGGAAGACATACATGCAGGAAATGGAGGTCATTCAGGTAAAGCGCCTCGTAAATCCAACAGGTATCTGGCGTTCGGATAATAATACTTCGCCTTTCGATGTAAGGTTGATGGAACTGAATGAACCGGACGCCAATGCTTATGGTATGGTTCATACTGATTTCCACGCACCTCTTTCTGATGGTCCATGGACTGCACATATTGAGGAGGGAAGAGACTGGGTGCAGATCGCTCCTACTGGTTCTGGAAACTGGGGAACTTCTGATGTGTCAGGCGGAACAGGTTCGGAAATCAGATTTGACTACCGTCCTAAGAATGCAAATACTACAGGAAATGTAAGGTGCGGTGTGATAAAGGTAACATACCATAATAACACTTGCGTGCATTATATTTTTGTCAGTCAGGGAAACGGTACAGTTAATCTGTCCGGTACAAAGTGGAGAAACCGCAATGTGCATGCTTTGGATGCACATGTTGCAAATCCGTTGATGGAAGGATCAATGTTCAAGTTCGGAAATCCTTGGTGGGGTATTCTGGTGGAAAATAACCATGCAGATGGTTATGGATTTGATATAGATTGCTGGGGGAAGACCTTTAAAACCACAGGAGGTAATTCTACCTTTGAAAATATTGGATTTAATCTTGAGACAGGTTTTACAGGCGATAGGAAAATAATCACTAACGGCAGTGCCCGCCCTGCGAATTATGCGGAATGGAAAGCTCTGGAAACCCTTCATCGTAGATATGGAGTACTCTACGGTGACGAATGTAATGAAACCAAGACAACCACTACAGAAGCATATTCATATTGGCAAGAAGGACATGAGAGGGGTATGCAGGGAATGTTTGTATGGGATGAAAGCCGTGAAGGAAATCATATTTTCTTCCCTATAGGATCTACAGGTAATGGTCACAGGAAAGTTAATGACAATGCTTATTTAAGCACTTATGGTACAATTAATAAATATAGTCATTTGAAATATGCCCAGCGACCTCTTGAAATGCCAAAGGCGACAGCCATAGTTGTACCAATGTACTATGACTTGTGGTTGCGTAAGGGTGCCATCTATTGGTATGATACGATGTTTTCTCCAGCATTAGACTTTGAGGGATATACATCTAATGGTTATGGTCATGATATCAATTTCCATACTATGCTGCTTCAGACATATGGTTCCAATGCTATTGGCCAGAATGATAAAAATGGAAGTAAGAGCACTGACGCTTGTTACATCCGCTGCGTAGAGCCATAAACCTACATTACAGTCTCTTAAGAGCCAGCTTGATGATCTCTTCCAGGGTCGCGACTGGCTTTTCCTTTAGTACTGCGGCCACGGCCTTGTTGACGTTTGCCTTGGTGAATCCGAGCATTACGAGGGCTGTCGTCGCTTCGTCTGCGGCAGGGTTTGACGATGACTGGAAGAGTGCAGGGGAGTCCGATCCTCCTCCCTTCACGACCTTGTCCTTGAGCTCGAGGATGAGCCTCTGGGCGCTCTTCAGGCCTATTCCCTTGATGCTCTTTATCTTGTTTATGTCTTCGGCTATGATCGCGCTCCTTATCTCGTCTGATGTCAGGGACGAGAGCATCATGCGTGCTGTCGAGGCGCCGATTCCGGAAACGCCGATAAGGAGGCGGAAGAGCTCGCGCTCGTCTTTCGTGGCGAAGCCGTAGTAGAGTTCCTCGTCTTCGCGGATGTGGTGGTGGATGTATACTTTTGCCTCAGATCTGCCGTTCAGGCCTTCGTAGGTCTGGAGCGATATGAGGATGTTGTATCCGATTCCGTATGTCTCGAGGATGACTTCAGTTGGAGTGAGTTCTTCGATTCTTCCTTTGATATATTCGATCATTTCCGTTTGTTTTTATGGCGTCTTGCAAAATTATGATAATAATCTGTAAAAGAAAGCGCGTTTTTGCTAAATTTGCAGGTTAAAAGTATAAATGGGTATGGTCGTGAATGAAATAAGGGAGATGTTTCCGGCGCTTTCGAGGAAGGTGTACGGAAAGGGCCTGGTGTATTTCGACAATGCCGCGACCAGCCAGAGGGTCAGGACGGTCCTTGACGAGTGGAACCGTATCAGCTCCGAGTCAAATGCAAATATCCATAGAGCGGTCCACAGGCTCGCTGACGAGGCTACGCAGGCGTATGAGGCAGCGAGGGATGCTGTAAAGGGGTTCCTGAATGCTTCGGCGAGGGAGGAGATAGTCTTCACGAGCGGAACCACGGCCGCGATAAACCTTGTGGCGTTCTGCTTCGGCGAGGCGTTCGTGGGCGAAGGTGACGAGGTTGTGGTGACTGAGGCAGAGCATCATTCCAACATAGTTCCGTGGCAGATGATGTGCAGGCGCAAGGGCGCTGTGCTGAAGGTTCTTCCGGTTGATGATCATGGCCATCTCAAGGTAGAGATGCTTGACGAGATCCTTACTGACAGGACCAGGATCATGGCTGTGACCCATATTTCCAATGTGCTTGGAATCATAAATCCGGTTAAGGAGATAATTGAGAAGTGCCATGCCAAGGGTGTTCCGGTGCTGGTGGACGGCGCTCAGGGCGCGGTTCATTGCAGGCCTGATGTGCAGGAGATGGATTGTGACTTCTATGTGTTCTCCGGCCATAAGCTTTATGCTGCGACTGGCACAGGAGTGCTTTACGGAAAGAGGGAATGGCTTGACGCGATGCCGCCGTATATGGGCGGAGGAGAGATGGTAGGGACGGTGACGTTTGCTGAGACGACATATGCTCCGCTTCCTATGAAGTATGAGGCAGGAACTCAGAATTTCGCATCTATGGCGACTTTGAAGCAGGCTGTGGAGTTTATCGGATCGCTGAATGATGGCGAGCTGGTGGAATATGGCGATAAGGTGAGGGATTACCTGCTGGATTATTTCCTTAATGATGAGAGGATAAGGCTCTTCGGTGCTCCTCGTGGAACATATGATGAAAAGATACCTCTTTTCTCTTTCGTGGTCAATGGGGTGCATCATGAGGACCTGGCATTGATTCTGGATAAGATGGGAATTGCTGTGAGGTCCGGACAGATGTGCGCCGAGCCGGTTATGGACAGGTTCGGGGTGACCGGAATGCTGAGGGTTTCCCTGGCTCCGTACAATACCATGGAGGAGGCGGAATATTTTGTGAAATGCCTGAATAAGGCAATTGACATGCTGATGTAATATGACATTGATTGAAGCGGAAAACGCCATCATCGAGGAGTTCTCGATGTATGAGGAGTGGCTTGACAAATATGAATATCTGATCGAGCTCGGAAAGTCCCTGAAGGACTATCCTGAAGAGGCGAAGACTGATGAAAAACTCATAAAGGGCTGTCAGTCAAGAGTATGGCTGGATCATAAGGTTGAAGATGGCAAGATTGTCTTCAATGCTGACAGTGATGCGATCATAACAAAGGGCATTATTTCCCTGCTGATCGGCCTTTATTCGGGCAGAACTGCGCAGGAGATCCTTTCGTCTGACTTTTCTGTGGTTGAGAAGATCGGCCTGAAGGAGAATCTGTCGCCTACCAGGGCTAACGGACTGGTGTCGATGATCGCTAAAATTAGAGAGATAGCACAACGTAATATGTAATAGATCTCTCGACTTTGCTCGAGATGACAGATAATGGGACTGAAGGATTGGATAAAGAAGAAGGCTGCCGAGGTGGCCGAGGAAGATAAGGAAAGGAAGATGAGACTTGAAAGGGATATAATCATGGCTCTCAGG
>JAEIGA010004126.1_pt1 | contig 22482 bp, 21 predicted proteins | sample 9270691 | NCBI WGS metagenome assembly JAEIGA01 (sample SAMN17057246, study PRJNA624740) | gut metagenome | biome: biome; isolation source: fecal sample | host: Bos grunniens | place: China: Xizang | collected 2019 | reverse complement strand
AAAATTACATTGACTAAATTTTGTTATTTTATTACTATATTACGAAATTATAGTTTTATTAGTGCTAATAGGCGCTAATTGGAGTTTTAAAATGAGTACTGTTGGGCTTATATTGCTTATTGCATTTGTTGTTGTTAGTGTTCTTCTTATTCTTCTTGTTCTTGTTCAAGATGATGGAAAAAACGGAATGGGTGGATTACTTGGTGGACGCGGAACAGCTGCATTTGGATCACATTCTGCTAGTGTACTTACAAAAGCAACTGCAGTTTTTGTAGTTTTATTTTTTGTTTTAGCATTTTTCCTTGCTTTATTAAACAAGAAACCTGCTAATCCTAATCTTGAAGCAACTGCTGTTGAAACTTCTGTTGCTCCAGAAGAAACTTCTACAGAAAATGCTTCTGCAAATGGAGAAGCTTGGTGGGGTGGAGAAACTTCTTCATCTGAATCTGCAGAAAAAGCTACTGTAACAGAATAAGTTTTTATTTTCTAAAATATGGAACATCAAATTTATAATATTTGGTGTTCCTTTGGTTTTTATTTTGATAGATTGTTATAAAGTTTTAGGTGTTCGAAAGAATGCAACTGCTGCAGAGATAAAACGGGCATATCGTCAAAAGGCAAAATTATTTCATCCTGATACCTCTAATCATGTTGATGCTGAAAAATTTCGACAACTTGTAAAAGCTTATGAGATTTTGTCGGATGCAAGACAGCGTTCAATTTTTGATGAATCTTTTTTTACACATTTCCACACTAAAAAAACATCTGTTTCCTCTTTTGATTATCGTCAATGGCTATTGAATCGTAATGATGAAGAAAGTCGTGCAAAATTAATATTTTTTGATTTGATGCACAATCGCGAAGATGAAGCTGTTGCTGAATTTAAGCAAATGAATATGAGTTGTGTTGGATTTTCATTAAAAAAATGGTTCACAAGAGAAGATTTTATGGACTTTGGTTATATTTTAGCCGAAGAACTTGCTATTCGCTGTGAATATTATGATGCAATTATTTTGTTAGAACAAATTATAAAAATGGAATATACTTACGAGTATTTCAGATTGTTTTTTCCAGAAGTTTTATCGTTTACATTAAATATCTTGAAGCGTCATATTGTTGGAACTATGAACGATGAATTAGCATTAGATGTTTGGGAAAGAGCTTTGGAATTGGGATTTTCTCCAAAAGATGATGCTTATTTTTTACAACAGATGTCTAGTGTCTATAAAAAATTAGGGGATTATGCAACCTCTGAAATATGTCTTGAAGAAGCTAATAAAATTTTACAAACAGGAAGTAAAAAATGATTAGATTAAAAAACTTAGATGAAATTAATGGAATTAGAAAATCATGTCATTTACTTGCAGATATGTTTAACTATGTTCTTCCTTTGGTTAAAGCTGGTCTTTCTACAAAGGATGTAGATGATTTGTGTAAAGATTTTATAATGAGTCATGGTGGAACTCCTGCTTGGTATCAAGAAGATTTTCCAGGTGCTGCATGTATAAGTATAAATAATGAAGTTATTCATGGTATTCCTTCTAAAAAAAGAATTATAAAAGATGGTGATTTAGTTTCAATTGATGTTGGAATTAATTTAAACGGTTTTATAAGCGATTCTACTCATTCTGTTTTAGTTGGAAATGTAAAACCTGAATTAAGAAAATTAGATGAAGTTACACTTGAATGTCTTGCCGCTGGTATTGAAGCTTGTCGTGTAGGTAATCGAATTAGTGATATTTCAAATGCTGTTTATTCAATTGCAAAAAAACATAATTACGGCGTTGTGTATGATTATTGTGGTCATGGTGTTGGATTAAAAGTTCACGAAGATCCTAGTGTTCCAAATTATCCTTTTAGAGGTGCAAATCCTAGAATTAAGGAAGGTATGGTTTTAGCAATTGAACCAATGATTAATTTGGGAACTGATGATGTTTATGTTGCAGAAGATGGATGGACTGTTCTTACTGATGACGGATTGGCTTCTGCTCATGAAGAACATACTGTTGCAGTTTTTGCTGACCATACAGAAATTCTTACAGATTTAAATTATAAATAATTTTTTTTATTATTTTGTAACATTTTCTCTACTTTTGTTATTATCTTAGAAAAAGCAGAATGAATAACGGGCGGTGTAGAGTTGTTCTCTTTATTGCGTAAGTTTTTATTCTGAAATTTGCGTTGCAAATTTTATTATTACTTTTATTTTATTTTAAAATTACTTAAAAAGTTGAATTAGAAATAAGTGTTTTCTTATTGACTTTTATTGGAGAAGTTATGAAATCATGGACTAAACGAATTGTGTTAAGTGCAAGTGTTGCAGTTCTTTCTTTTGTGTTAATTTCTTTTTCTTGTGCAAAAACACCTGTAAAAGGAACAGCAGGAACTGTGTATGCAGAATCTGATTCTGGAGAGATTGTTTCTAAAGAATCATTAAAAGTTATTGAAGCTCTTCAAAATTCTTTTAGATCAATTAGTAATCGTTTGCTTCCTGCAGTTGTGGAAGTTGATGTTATAGAAACAAAAACTGTAACAGATCCTTTTCAAGATTTTAGACATTTCTTTTTTGGTATGCCAGAACAGGAAGAACAAGGAAAAAAACGCCAGTATGAACAAAAAGGTTTGGGGTCTGGTGTAATTGTTCGTCGTACAGGTGATACAATTTATGTTTTGACAAATAATCATGTTGCTGGTGGCGCTACAAAAATTACTGTAAAATTAAATGATAGCAGAGAATTTGAAGCAAAGTTGGTTGGTGCTGATGCAAGAATGGATATTGCACTTTTATCATTTACTTCATCAGATAAATCTATTCCTGTTGCAAAGTTAGGTGATTCAGATGCTGTTCAAACTGGGGACATTTGTTTAGCAATGGGTGCTCCTTTGGGGTATAGTCAATCTGTAACTCAAGGAATTGTTAGTGCAAAAGGTCGTTCTGGTAATGGTATTGGAAATATAAATGATTTTATTCAAACTGATGCTGCAATTAATCAAGGAAATTCTGGTGGACCTCTTGTAAATATTTATGGTGAAGTTATTGGTATTAATACATGGATTGCTTCTCAATCTGGTGGTTCTCAGGGAATTGGATTTGCTATTCCTATTAATAATATAAAAAATGCTATTAATTCATTTATTAGCAAAGGTAAAATTGTTTATGGTTGGCTTGGTGTTTCTTTGTTAGAAGCTAATAAGGAATATAAAGAAGCTTTAGGTGTAGAAAAAGAAACTGGTGCTTTAGCAACTCAATTGTTTATTGGTTCTCCTGCACAAAAAGCTGGAATGCAGCCTGGTGATTTTATAGTTAGCTTAAATGGTCATTCAGTAAAAGATGTTGACCAATTAGTTCGTGAAGTTGGTTTATTAGAAGCTGGTGTAACTGCTAATTTTGAAATAATCCGTAATGGTAAAAAAGTAGCTCTTCCTGTAAAAATTGAAGAACGCTCAGAAAAAGTTTCTTCTGATAATGGAAAATTATGGCCAGGATTTATTGCAGTTCCAATTACAGAAAAAGTAAGAAAAGATATGGAATTGGAAAACAAAGTCAAAGGTGTAGTTGTTTCTAATGTTATGGAAAAATCTCCTGCAGCTGCGTTGCGTCTTCAGAATGGTGATGTTATAACTGCTGTTAATGGAAAATCTGTAACAGATTTAAAGAGTTTCTATACCGAACTTGCTACTGCTGATAAGGCTGTAAATTTTGATATTTATAGTAATGGTGGAACTATAACAACTGGAACTTACAAGTTCTAGTATACTTTGCTTGACATAATATAGATTTTTTTGATAAAATCTGTGTTACTATTATGGTAAAAAGGTTGTAGTATATCCCCGTTAAATACTGCGGCTATTTGCATATAAGATTATTTTTTATAGAGGTGTTTTTATGTACGCACTTGTAGAATATAAGGGCAAACAGTACAAAGCTGAGAAGGGTGCAATCCTTACAGTTGATAAACTTAACGCTGAAAAAGGTGCTAAAATCGACATTGATTCTGTTCTTCTCGTAAGTGACGGAGATAAAATTTCTGTTGGTACACCATATGTTAAAGGTGCAAAAGTTCAGGTTGTTGTAGAAGATTCATTCCGCGACAAAAAAGTTATTGTTTTGAAATATAAATCAAAGAAAGATTATCATCGCGTAATTGGTCACAGACAGCAGTACACAAATGTACGCGTTGAAGGTATTACATTGGCATAATGACAATTGTGCTTTTAGAGCGTAGCAAAGCTGGTGTGTTGCTTTCATGTAAAGCTGAAGGACACGCTGGTTTTGCAAAATCTGGTTCAGATATTGTGTGTAGTGCAATAACTGTTTTGATTAGAACTACTATGCAAGTATTGTCTGAAACAGATGGCATAAAACTTAAAGCAGATACTACAAATCGTGGTTTTTTAAGTTTTTGCGTAACAGTTGATAGTTTTTCTGAAAAAACTGAAACTGTTTTATCGTATGCAGGGGATTTTTTAGAAGCAGGATTAAAATCTTTGATGAATGAGTTTCCTGAATATGTTGAAGTACGTACTAAAAGAGTTTGATAGGAGATAACTATGGGAAGAACTAGAGGCGGTAGTGGCGCTAAAAATGGTCGTGATTCAAACCCAAAGAACTTGGGTGTAAAAAGATACGGTGGAGAATTTGTTACAGCTGGTTCAATTATTGTAAAACAGCGTGGAACAAAATTTTTCCCAGGTGATAATGTTAAAAGAGCTGGTGATGACAGTCTTTTTGCTACAGCTGATGGAAATGTTGTTTATTCAGAACGCATGAATAGAAAAATCATTTCTGTAACACCTGTAAAAGCATAATTAAATATATACTTTGTGTATCTTATTACCCGGTTCAGTTTTTTCTGTTCCGGGTATTTTTTTTTATTAACGATAAATTGTATAGACAAATTTAATTTTATTATTCTATTATATTAATTAATCTGTTTTTAGAGGTTTTTATGATTAGTTTTGCAGATGAAGCTATTATTGAAGTACATTCTGGTAAAGGTGGAAATGGATGTGTTGCGTTTCGCCGTGAAAAATATATTCCTAGAGGTGGTCCAAACGGTGGTGACGGTGGAAAAGGCGGAGATGTTATTTTTTGTGTAAAAAAGAATGTTAGAACTTTGTCTAAGTTACGCCATCATAGAATTTATAAAGCAAAAAATGGTAGTGACGGTCAGGGATGGAATAAATTCGGAAAAGATGGAGAAGATGTTGTAATTCCTATTCCTCCTGGAACTACAATTCGTGATGCAGAAACAAATGAATTAATTCATGATTTTACTACTGAATCTGAAAATGAAATGTTTACATTTTTGGAAGGTGGCAAAGGTGGTTGGGGAAATGTTCACTTTAAAACATCTACAAATCAAGCACCTAGATATGCTCATGATGGAAAACCTGGTGAAGTTCGTTTATTAAAACTTGAATTAAGCATTATGGCTGATGTTGGTTTAGTTGGCTTTCCTAATGCTGGAAAATCTTCTTTATTAACTGCTTTTACTAATGCTCGTCCTAAGATTGCACCATATCCTTTTACTACTAAGATTCCAAATCTTGGTGTTTTGCGTGTTGATGATGAGCAAGATATTATAATTGCTGATATTCCTGGTATTATTGAAGGTGCTTCTGAAGGCGTTGGTTTGGGATTTGACTTTTTAAAGCATATATCAAGAACTGCTTGTTTGTTGTTTATGATTGACTGTTCTGATACAAATTATTTGACTGCCTATGAAACTTTATGCAACGAATTAAAAATTTATTCCCCAGAATTAATGGATAAACCAAGAATTGTGTTGTGTAATAAAATTGATATTCCTGGTGCAGAGCAGAATGCTACAGAGGTAATAGAAACTATTCGTTCCAAAGAACCTGGTATTTCTGTTATTCCAATTTCTGTTCAGAATCAAGTTGGAATGGGAGCTGCAAAAAAAGCAATTATTGAGTTAGTAAATAAATTGATAGGAATTAGTGAGGTAGAAACTCTTTCAAAAACAAAAGTTTTTGGTTCTGATTTTATGTCATTGCGTTCTGTTGATGAAGATATGGAAATTCAATATCCAGGTAGTGAACAATGAAAATAGCAATTTTGGGTGGAAGTTTTAATCCTATTCATATAGGTCATTGTATGTTGGCAGATTCTGTTATAACAGATTTAAATTATGATAAAGTTTTATTTATTCCAACAAACTTGCCACCACATAAAATGCTTAATAATGCACCTTCTGCACAATCTAGGTTTGAAATGGTAAAACTTGCTTGTGAATCTAATCCTAAATTTGTTGCAGAAAGTTGTGAATTAGACAGAGGAGGGGTTTCTTATACTTATGATACTTTATTGCAAGTTCTTGATAAGTATTCCTCTGAGCTAACTGAAAAACCTGCTTTGATTATGGGACAAGAAGTAGCTTCTGAATTTCATAAATGGCATAAACATGAAGAAATTGTAAAAATATCTAATTTGATTTTAGCTAGACGGTATCAAAATTGTAATTTTATAGATACAAAGCAATTTGAAAATAAACAAACAGATAATTATACAGGAAATTATGTTGATGATTCTGTTTTTAGTAATTTCAAATATGAATATACTCTTTTGGATAATCCTGTTTTGCCAATTTCTTCTACTGAAATTCGAGCTCGTATTGCCTTGGGTAAAAGTTGGCAATATCTTGTTCCAACAGAAGTTTTTCGATATATTAAGTTAAATAATTTGTACGGCATGACTAATGAAAGATTGTAAAAAAATAACAGATAAAATAAAAAAATATGTTATGAAATCTGTTTCTAAATCCAGATATGAACATTCAGTTAGAACTGCAAAAACTGCAAAAAAAATGTGTTCAATATATGGTGAAGATCCTAAAAAAGGTTATCTTATGGGGATTGCACATGATATGTGTAAAAACTTTGATGAAGATAATTTGATTTTGTTAGCAATGAAAGATGGAAATGGTTTGTCTGATATAGAAAAAAATAAACCTTCTTTGTTGCATGGTCGTGCTGCAGCTGTTATGTTGCAGGAAGAATTTGGTATAGAAGATAAAGAAATTATTCAGGCTGTTGCTAATCATACATTTGGATGTCGAGGAATGTGTAATCTTGCAAAAATTTTGTTTGCAGCTGATAAAATTGAACCAGGAAGAGATTATATAACTAATTCTTATATAAAAAAATTGTTAAAACAAGATTTGGATGATGTTATAAAAACTGTTTTATCTGATAATATTTCCTATCTAAAGAAAAAAGGAAAAAAAGTTGCTCTAGAAACAGAGTTATTATATGCATCTTTGCAATAAAATATTGAAAGGAGGTGTGTTGTATGAAAAGTAAACACTTGCGCGATGAACAGAAGGGATTTATTTTCTTGTTATTGATTTTTGTAATCATTGTTGGTGTTTCTGTGTATATGTATGCTTTGCTTCAAAAAGATTCTGTTATTGAAGAACTTGAAAATGATGAAGTTTTAAGAATGCTTTTTGTTATTGAAGATGAAAATAAGGAGATTTTATTAACGAATGTTCTTGTTTATTATCCTGTTTTGAAAAAAGCTGCGATTGTAAATATTCCTAATCATGTTGGTGCAATTTATGACAGTATTGGTCGTGTTGATAGAATTGATGCTGTATATAAAGAAAAAGGAATAATGACTTATAAACAGGAAATTGAAAAATTAATTGGATATAAAATTTCCTTTTATACAATTTTAAGTGAACGAAATTTTTCTAAAATTACTGATATGTTGGGTGGGCTAAGAGTTTTTATTCCTGCTCCTATTGATGTTTTGACAGAAACTGGTGATAGATGTTTGTTGCCTTCTGGTGCTGTAAACTTAGATGGTGATAAAATTTATTCATATTTGAATTTGAATATTCCTGATGAACCATATTTGGATGTTCAAGATAGATTGCAAAATATTACAAATGCATTTTTTTCTTCATTTCATGAAAAAAAATCTGTAATATTCAAAAAAAATCGAATTTTTTACAAATATTATGATTTAATGAATGTTAATTTGGATAAGAAAAATGCACTAAAATTATATGATTTGATTTCTGACATGAACTCTGAATCAATAATTAGACAGACTGTTACAGGTCCTTCCCGTGTTGTTGATGGCCAATTGTTGTTGTTTCCATTGAATAATGGTGAATTTATAAAAGAAGCTGTTCGTCAGACAACAAATCTTCTTGTTTCTTCTGGAGAAATTTTGGCATCTCGAATTTATGTTCTTGAAATTCAAAATGGAACTTCAGTTCAAGGTTTGGCACATAATACTTCTATTTTATTTCAGAATGCCAGCTATGATGTTCTTAGTGCTATTAATGCAGACAGAAGTGATTATGAAGAAACTATTGTTATTGATCATATTGGAAATAACGAAATGGCAAAAATGGTTGGAGATTTTATACGCTGTTCTAATATTCAAGAAGCAAAGATTGATGATTCTCTTGTTGTTGATGAAGATGTTGCAAAAGTTGACTTTACAATTATTTTAGGAAAAGATTTTGACGGAAGATATGTTCGTCCAAAAAAGAATAAAAATTAATAAAAAATACTTTATAAATAAGGAAGGAGAAAAATATGAAAACTTTGGAAAATAAAGCTGTAGAAATTGCTCAATTACTGGAAGATGGGAAAGGAAAGGATGTAACAGTTATCAATGTTTCTGAATTGAATAGTTGGACTGATTATTTTGTTATTGCTACTGTTTCAAGTTCTGCTCATTGGCAGGGATTATATCGTCAAGTGAAAGATTATGTAAAAGCTAATGACCTTGAAATTCATGTTACAAGAAAAAAATCTCCTGATGGAGACGATTGGAATTTGATTGATATTGGACCAATTGTTGTTCATTTGATGTCTGATGCTGCAAGACAATTTTATGACTTAGAAAAATTGTGGCATTCAGGAACTGTTGTTGATTTTCACAACTAGTTTTAGTTTCTAATAAAAAAAAGGCTGTCTTAAAAGTATAAACTGAAGTGCTCAGCATAACAAAACTTTTAAGTTGGCCCTTTCTTTTTATTTTGTATTAATTATTTATTCATCTTCATCGAAGAAATCATCTTCTTCGTCGATTAATTCTTCACCATTGTTGTCATAGATGTTTCTATAACCATCTTCTGGTTCTACATCATCAAATGGTTCGTCAATATCGTAATCATCTTCAAATGCTTCTTCATAACTATCAGTGTCATCATCGTAATCATCTAGATAATCATCACTGTTGTCATCTTCAAAATCATCATATTCATCATCAAATGAATATTGTTCATCGTATTCTGAATCGTCAAAGAAATCGTTGTCTAAGGACATGTTTACTCCAAAAAAAATATCAATAAATTCTCCGTAAAAAGAAATATAAAATACTGTTTTAATTCAGTCAACAGTTAACTAATCATTTTTTAAATTAAAAAAAATAATTAATTTTGTTTTTTTTGCTTAATATCATTTGACACAATTCATAAAATTTGTATAATTAATTAAGTATGTTATCGGAAGTTTGTATTTCTTCTTTGGCAAAAATTAACATAGGGTTAAAAGTTTTACCAAAAAGAGATGATGGATTTCATAATATCGAAAGTATTTTTCAAACTGTAGATATTGCAGATGAATTGAAAGTAACGCTTTCTGAAGGTAATTCAAGATGTAAAGTTTCTTGTGATTCTCTTAGATTGCCTACTGAAAATACTATCACGATGGCATACAATGCTTTCTGCACTGTAACTGGTATGGAATTGCCAAGTGTTAATGTAGAATTAACAAAACGGATTCCTTCTGGTGGAGGTTTAGGAGGTGGCTCTTCAAATGCGGCAGCACTTGTTAGAGCGTTACAAATTATTACTGATATAACACTTTCTAGTGAGCAGTTAGATAAAATTGCTGCTAGAGTTGGAAGTGATGTATATTTTTTTTTACATTGTGATGAACAAGGAAAAGGGTGTGCATTAGTTTCTGGAAGAGGGGAATATGTTGTTCCTATCCAAAAGCGAAATGATTTGTTTTACATTCTTGTTTTTCCAAATGTTCATAGTTCAACAAAAGAAGCTTATGCTTTAGTTGATGAACAAATGGCAAATGGGATTGAAGTTTATAATCCCTTATATAACGAGTTTGAAAGTATTTATCATGGTTCTGTTAGTAAATGGAATTTTGGTAATAGTTTCACACCTGCTTTAGTAAAGCGGTATTCGGAAATTGACAGAGCATTAAATTGTATTAGAACTTCTGGTGCTGTTTATTGTGAAATGTCTGGATCTGGTTCTACTGTTTTTGGTGTTTTTACTTCACAAGATGATGTAAAAAAGGCTGAAAATATAATTAATAGTCAAGGTTTTAAATATGCTATTGTATAATTTTTACTTTGATTATATACTACAAATGAACACGGAGGAAAGATAATGCAGATTACTGAGTTACGTATTCGTAAAGTCGAAGGTGAAGGAAAACTTCGTGCCTATGTTACAGTTACATTTGATAGCTGTTTTGTTGTACATAATGTAAAAATTATTGAAGGCAAGAACGGTTTGTTCATTGCTATGCCAAGCAGAAAAACTGCTAATGGCGAATATAAATATGTTGCCCATCCTATTAGTCCTGAGTTCAGAAATGAACTTCAGCAGAAGATTTTGGATGAGTTCAATGCCGGTCATGTTGTAGAATCTGGTTCTGCTGATGATGACCTTGCGGACGGCAACTAATAAAGTTGTTTTTAATTGGGACGTCGGCAAGCGGTAAGCCCCCGGCTTTTGGTGCCGGTATTTCACAGGTTCGAATCCTGTCGTCCCAGAAATTTATAAATTTGTAATGTAATTTAAGGAGCTCCTAAGATGGATAAATTTGTTATTAATGCCAAGACACGTGCTACAACAGGCAAATCTGCTGCAAAGAGCTTGCGTGCTACAGGTCGTATTCCTGCTGTTGTGTACAATTCAAAAGGCGAATCTACAATGATTGATGTAGATGCTATTGAATTTAATAAGGCTTGGCGTGCAATTACACCAACAACTTTTGTAGAATTAAAGATTGATGGTAAAACATCTCTAAATACACTTATCAAGGATGCTGAATACAATATTCGTAATGATGAAGTTCTTCATGCTGATTTCTTTGAACCAGCTGCAGATCAGAAACTTACAGCTGTAATGAAAGTTCAGTATACAGGAACTCCTGCTGGTGTTCTAAAGGGTGGATTTATGTTGAAACATCTTCCAGAAGTGAAAATTGTTGCAACACCAAAAGATTTACCAGTTAGAGTTGTTGCTGATATTTCTGGCTTAAATGTTGGAGATGTACTTCGCGTAAAAGATTTAAAACTTGATAGCGGTGTTACTGTTCTTACAGATGCTGAAGAAGCTCTTGCAAGTGTTTCACCTGCTCGTTAATTTTTAAGTAATTATGTATAAGGGCTGTCAAATGGCAGCCTTTATTTTTTTTAACAAAGAGATAAATTGAATAATAACGACGAATTATTTATAAAAAATTTTGATTTAATAGTAAAAAATAATATGCTAACAGCTGGTATAGATTTTGTTTCTGATAAAAAATCTATTGGAATTGCAGTTTCAGGTGGAGCCGATTCTGTAAGTTTGTTAGTTTCTCTTTCTCATTTATCAAAAGAATTTAATGTTCCTTTAAGAGTAATTTCAATCAATCACAATTTAAGAGAAGAAAAAGAAAGTGTTTCTGATGTGAAATATGTTGAATTTTTATGTGATGAAATCATAAAAACTGGTATTGATTTAAAGTTTTTTGCAGTAAATTTTCCAAGGGGAAAAATTTTAGAAATTGCTGAGGAGCGCAATAAGGGTGTAGAAGAAGCTGCACGGTTTTTAAGATATAAAGCTTTTGATGAATTTTTTATAAATGAAAATGTATCTTGTGTTTGTTTGGCTCATAACTTAAATGATAATATAGAAACTGTATTAATGAGATTTTTGCAGGGAAGTAGTTTTGAAGGTTTGTCTGGTATAAAGTTTGTGCGTGAAAAATTTGTAAGACCTTTGTTGAATATTTCTAGGCTAGACATAGAAAATTATTTAAAATTACAAAATATAAAATGGCAAACAGATAAAACTAATTATGATAATAAATATTTAAGAAATAAAATCAGATTGGACTTAATTCCTTTTTTGGATGTTACTTTTCCTGGTTGGAAAAATGCTGTCTTAAATGGTGCTGAAAAAAACGCTTGGTATTCAGATGTTTTTGCAGATGCAGTAAATGAATTTTCTTGGAATGTAAAATCTGAAGATGAGTTATTTTTTGATTTTAGTATTTTTAAATCCTTAAAAAAAGGTTTACAATTACAATTATTTTATAAAGCATTTTTATTATTAAATGTAAATTCAAGAGTTCCTTTTAATTATTTAAAAAATATTCTTGATTCCTTTGAAAGAGAATCTAAATTTTTAATTGGTGATTTAATTATTGAAATAACTAATGATTTTATTTTTATTAAAAAGAATAAAATTATAGCGACTGAAAATGGTTTTTTTGCTATAATAGAAGAAAGTGGAAGTTATGACTTTCCATTTGGAACTGTAACAGTTGAATCTTTTGATAATAAGGCTAAGGTTCATTTTGATTCTGTTATTGTTGATAATATATCATTTCCATTTGTTATAAGAACTAGGCAATTAGGTGATTGTATTGAAACTGCCAATGGTGATTATAAAGATGTGGCTGATGTTTTTTCTTCTTGGCATATAGGAACTTCTTATAAAGATAAAATTCCTTTGGTGCAAGAATTAGAAACTGCTGAACAAAATATTATAGCAATTATTGGAAGTGTATATAATTTTAAAAATTGGATTGTAAGAGGATTTTATGAATAAAAAAAAGTTTATATTTTCTTGTTTTGTTTTTTTTATTGTTATTAATACTCTTTCTTTTTCGGAAGATTTTTTAGTTTCTGCAAATAGAAAAACTGCCATAAGATGCTTAAAATTAGCGGAAAATTTTTTGTCTTCTAATTCTTGGGGAAATGCACTTTCACAAGCAGATTTAGGATTGGCTTATGATTCTTCTATTTCTGATTTATTGTATATAAAAGCTGTTGCAAAACTTGGTTTAGAAGAACCTCGTGCAGAAGTGATTTCTCTTGTAATGAAGGCTTTGACCGAAGGTGAATGGGTTGATTACAATCGTGATAGCGCAAGAATTTTATATGCTGACTTGTTGTGTGATAGCGGAAATTTTGACCAAGCGTTAAATATTATAAATGCAAAACCTTTTATATATTCCTCTGATGCAGAATACATTCGAATAAAAAGTTATTATCGAATGGGAACAGAAGAGTCAATAAAAAAAGCTCGTGAAAAAATTAATTCTGCAAGAAAAATTTATTCAGCTGATACACGATTTCCAAAGTTGTTTTTTAAATACGAGTTTTATTCTGCTTTGAAAAATAATGTGGATATAAATAATCTTTGTGAAAATCAAAATTCATTGGTAAAAATGATTTCTGATTCATTTGTAGCAAAAATCCCAGAGTATGATAATCCTGATGCAGAATTGGAAATGTTTGCTATACTTTTTGCAAAAGGTGAACAAAAACGCAGATTGCTACAAGCTTTTACTGCACATGGTATGGAACATCCTTTGTATGCAGGAGCTGCATTATCTTGTGGAATTATATCACAACAAGAAGCGTGGGATTATTTTTGTAAATTTGCAAATAATTCTATAGATATTAGATTGTTTGATACAATTATTCCCTTTATTACGGATGAAATAACAATTGAATCTGTAAAACAATATTTGAATTCTTTTTCTGGAAAGATAACTGTTGATACAGATTATGATTGTGAACCAAATTTATTCATTGATTATTCAAGAGGTCGTTCTCAGTTATTAAAGTGGGATATGAATAATGATGATGTTTATGAATTTTTTTCAGAATTTGATTTTGGTGTTCCTACAAAATTAGATGTTACTCAAGGCAATATTCAATTAGAATATGGAACTTATCCTTTTGTGATTAATGCTACATATAAAAATATTTCTGAAACTCCTTCGGCTTTCTTTGTTTTAGCTGACGAATCATTTGCTTGGACTCCTTTGGATGTAAAAACTTTGGATATTGTAAAAAAATATATTGGTTATGATTTTTTTGTTCCTTTTGTTAATACTTCTTATGCTGAATTGAATGAAAATCTTTTGTTAAAATATTGTTCTTCTTATAGAGTTCCAACAAAAGAGCGTGACAATGGAATGATTAATTTTTCTGTTGTTGATGGATTCCCTCAAGTTGCGGAATATAGTGTAAACGGAATTGTTTATGCCCAAGCATTTTTTGAAAATGGTTATCCAATTACAAGAGCTGTTGATAATAATGATGATGGAATTTTTGAAACCACAGAAACTTTTGGGTTTGACGCAGATAATTTGATGAATATTTCAAAAGATGAACAGGAACAGTTAATGACAAATCTTTTTGGATTGCCTATGTCTGGTTCTGGATTGTATGTAAAAATGATTCAAATTGATGAAAACGCTGATACTGTGCCTGATTTTTCAGAAGAATTTATTGAGTACGATGGAAAAATTTCGTCTTGGGATTATGACGGTGATGGAAATTGGGATGTAAGATATAAACGATATCCTTTGCGTGATAAAAATGACCCATTAATTGAAGATTCTGAATTTTATAAAATGCCAGAAAAGCAATTGGTTGTTATTACAAGATGGAATGGTGTTCCTGTAAAAGTTGCTGTTGAAAATATGATTTTTTCTGTAACGGAAGGAACTAATTCAAAGTTTTATTGGGTAGGGGAATGCGGTTCTGCTGATGATGAACTTTATATTTTAGAAAATATTGTTAGCGATTTAAAACAAGGAATTTCAGTTGTGGTTCAGAATAATGAAAAACGAATATCTGTAGTTTCTGTTGAAAATTGCATTTTTGCAGAAATTCTTCCTCCTGTTGATGAACAAATTTTTGATGAAAAAACTGTTGATGAACAAACTGAATAATTGGGATTAGTTTTATGAAATATCTTCTTAAAAGTGTGGCAATCTTTTTTGTCGTAACTTTATTATTATCTTGTAATACACTTAAGCAGCCAAAGGAAGTTTTTGTTCCTATTGATTACACAGAGCAAGATGCTATAAATGCTGAAATTCAGCGAATTAATGAATTGAAAAAAGATTTTCCTGTTATGGCTTTATGGCGAAGTGAATTATTAAAAGATGAACAAACGATTAAAGAAAATCAAGAAAATGTTTTTTTGTTGTTGCAACAAGCAATTGAAAAGAAAGATTTTTTTTCTGCTGTAAAATATTATGTTTCTTTGGAATCTGTTAAGTATAAAAATCTTGATAAGATTAATTATACAAAAAATGAATTGTATAAAAATTATTTAATGGATGTTCCTGGTTTAGTTGTTGATAAAAAACTGCTTCCAAAAACTGTGGCTGATTGTATTAATGCGACTGTTACTATTTGGGTTGATAAGGGAATTCGTATTGAAAATGGTGCTGGTTATGCTGATAGGGTAATCGGTTCAGGTTTTTTTATTGATAAGCGTGGTTATATTGTTACTAATCATCATGTAATTTCTGATTTAGTTGATCCAAAGCACGAATCATATACACGATTGTATATAAAACTTGCACGGGATTCCGAAACAAGAATTCCTGCAAAAGTTGTTGGTTATGATTCTTTGTTGGATTTGGCACTGATAAAAGCAGAAGTTGAACCTCCTTTTATTTTGGAATTGGGCTCTAGTTCTGATTTGCAGATTGGAGATAAAGTTTCTGCTATTGGAACTCCTTTGGGATTGCACGGAACTATTACTTCTGGAATTGTTTCTGCTGTAGATAGAAAACTTTTTACAACAGGTAATGTTCTTCAAATTGATGCTGCCGTAAATTCTGGAAATTCTGGTGGTCCTTGTATTGATGCAAATATGAAAGTTCAGGCTATTGTTTTTGCAGGCATAATGCAATATCAAGGTTTGAATTTTGCAATTCCTGTTGAATATTTGCGTCAAGATTTGCCTTTTTTGTATAATGGTGGAAAAAGAAATCATTCTTGGATTGGTGCTTATGGTCACACTATGAAAGAAGGCTTAAAAAACACAGGGTTAGAGATTCAGTATGTTATGCCTGGAGGAACTGCTTCTCGTGCTGATATTAAAAAAGGTGATGTAATTACATTTGTTGATAATAAGCGTGTATATTCCTTAGAAAATATGCAAGATATTCTTAGAAATTATGGTTCTGAAGTAATTATTTCTTGTAATTATCAACGAGATGGGGAATCTAAAGCGACTTTGTTGTATTTAGATGAACGACCAAAATATCCAGGATATGAAATATATAAAAGTGATTTAATATCTAATTCTTTTATTCCTATTTTTGGAATGGAATTAGCTTCTGCATCGGGGCATTCTCAGCGAAAATTTGTTATTTCTGATATATTAAAAGGAAGTGTTGCTGATGAATCCGGTTTTTCTGTGACTGATCCAGTATATGTTTCTGGGATAGATTTTAGTGAAAAGAAAGATGCAATTGCAATTCAAATTAATACCCGTCGTAAAAAGCGTGGTTATTTGGATGTTTCAATAATGTTGACATCGTCTCTTGACAGTCCTTATTATTTTTAGAAAATATAATAAACAATTTATAGGAAAAAACTATGGAAATGAAGTACAAACGCAACTTTTGTATTGTTGCTCATATTGACCACGGAAAATCAACTCTTTCTGATAGATTAATTCAAAGGTCAAAAATTATTGATGACAGAAAGATGATGAACCAGATTCTTGACAATATGGATATCGAACGAGAACGAGGAATCACAATTAAAAGCCAAGCAGTTACAATTCCTTATACTGCAAAAGATGGGCACGATTATGAGTTAAACTTTGTTGATACTCCTGGTCATGTTGACTTTTCGTATGAAGTTTCACGAGCTATTGCTTCTTGTGAAGGTGCTTTGTTGTTGATTGATGCTTCACAAGGTGTTGAATCTCAAACTGTAAGTAATATGTATATGGCAGTTGAACAAGATTTGACTATTGTTCCTGTTGTAAATAAAATTGACCTTCCTTCTGCTGATATTCCTTCTGTAAAGGAACAAATTGTAAAGGAATTAGGATTAGATGATTCACAAACTCAATTAGTTTCTGCAAAAACTGGTGAAGGTATTGATGAATTAATGGAAGCAATTGTTACTAATTTTCCTCCTCCAGAAGGTGATGTAAATGCTCCGGCTCAAGCATTGATTTTTGATTGTCATTACGACCCTTATCGTGGTGTTATTGTTCATGTTCGTGTAAAAAACGGAAAAATCAAAACTGGCGATACAATTCGTATGATGAGCAATAATGTTGATTATCGTGTAGAACAGGCTGGTATTTTTAAAATTGATTATGAACAAACTGGTGTGCTAGAAGCAGGTGATGTAGGTTATATTATTGCAGGAATTAAAACTGTAAGTGATGTAAAAGTTGGAGATACAATTACTCTTGCAACAAATCCTGCATCAGAACCTCTTGCGGGCTTTAAGGAAGTAAAACCTGTTGTTTATTCTTCAATTTATCCAATGGATTCTAACGATTATGAAGAATTAAAAACTAGCCTTGAAAAGTTAAAGCTTAATGATGCAAGTTTAATTTATGAAAAAGATAATTCCCTTGCTTTGGGAAATGGTTTTAGATGTGGCTTTTTGGGATTGTTGCATCTTGAAATTATTCAAGAACGCCTTGAGCGCGACTATGACCAAGCAGTAATTTTTACAGCTCCTTCTGTTAGATATAAAGTAACATTGACTGATGGTTCAGAAACTTTTATAGATAATCCTTCAGAATATCCTACAGGAAGAATTAAAGACGCTGAAGAACCTTATATTCGTGCTTCTATTATTACTCCTGCAACTTATTTAGGTTCTTTGATGGAATTATGTAAAACAAAACGCGGTGAACAAACTAACATGACTTATCTTGATGAAAAGCGTGTTGAATTGATTTATGAAATGCCTTTGGCTGAAGTTTTGTTTGATTTTTATGATAAACTAAAAAGTTATAGCCGTGGTTATGCTTCTTTTGATTATGAAATTATTGGGTATAGACCAACTCAGCTTGTAAAAGTAGATATTTTATTAAATGGAAAAATGGTTGATGCTTTGTCTCAGCTTACATTTAAGGAAAATGCTGCTGATAGAGCAAGAAAAGTGTGTGAACGCTTGAAAGGTGAAATTTCTAGACAGCAATATAAAGTTGCTATTCAAGGTGCTATTGGAAGTCAGATTATTGCCCGTGAAACAGTTAATGCTGTTCGTAAAGATGTTCTTGCAAAATGTTATGGTGGTGATATTACTCGTAAGCGTAAATTGCTTGAAAAACAAAAAGAAGGTAAAAAACGCATGAAAATGTTTGGCGATGTAGAATTGCCACAGTCTGCATTCTTGGCTGTATTAAAAGAAAATGAAGATATGTAAATAAAATTTATCTTAGATTTTTAAGGGCGGAATTGATATCTTTTTCAAAAAAATCAATCTCCGTCCTTATTCTTTTTAAAAAGTCAATTTTTAATGATGGGTGAGTTCCGTCTGGAAAATGAAGAAATAAATATTCTCGTTCGCTTATTATTTCTAAAATTTTTTTATTTCTTTCTGTTTCTGAAAGAATTATTTTGCTTGTAAGAATATCTTTTAATTCATTTAATTTTTGTAATTCATTATTTAGAAAGTCTATTACTTTTTGTATTTGTGAATCAGAATAATATTCATTTGTTGCTGTGTTGCTTGATATTTGATTATTTGTTGCTTGTGGCAAAAGGTAAGGAATATTTAATTTTATTCCAGAAGTTGTTGCGTCAAATAAATTAATTACATTTGCAAAAAAATCATTAAATATATTCGCGTATCCATTTAATGCAACATTTGTATATTTTTGCTGTGCAGATTTATCAGGGAATTTAGAAGTTCCTATGTTATATGTTGCATTGTAATTTGCTGCAGGGAATAATCTATTGGAATAAGATTGCAATGCAATATTCGCAGGTGCTCCATTTGCGTGAGTTTTTCCTGCTGAAAATGAAAAATCTAGCCCTGAAACAAAAACTTTTATATTTTCGTCTTTTCTTAAATTTAGAGCAAGATATGTTGCAGTTAGGCCTACGGAACCTAACGGAGGAATAAATGGAACAAGTTCTAGGTTTTGCAATCTTTTTAGAAAATTAGTATTTTCATAAATTGGAATAAACCAGGAATTATTTTTTGCGCTTGTACAAACTGTGTTATGGCAAGAAGTTAATCCTGCAACAGAATATTCTGCATAATTTTTACAGCCTATAAAGGCTTTTGCAATTGCAATTTGGGATTCTTCGCAAACAACAATATCTGCTTTTATTTTATATTTTTTTAAGATTGGCAAAGAAGCATCAACTGCAATTATAAAGTATAAATCACAAGTATTTTTTATTTGTTCAATTGTTTTTTCTAAACTTTCACCAGTTCCCAATACTAATATATTTTTTGAAACTGTTTTAAAAAGAGAAGTTAGTGGAACAGAATTTTTAAGTGAAGATAAATTTTTTATTAAATTTCTAGAATATCTTCTTCCAAAATTAACTAATGTGATTCTGTTTTTCCAAAATTGATTAATGATATTTTGAAGAGTTATTTCTAAGTTTGAATAAAATTCAGGATATAATGTTGTTCCTGCTGAAAAATCAATTTTAATTATTCGTTTTATATTTCTTTTTTGTAAATAATTTTTAGCTTGAGTTTCTAATAAAATTGGTAGTTTTTTTACTTCGGAAGGGGATAATAAATAAAATCTGTTTGATGAAGATTTTTCCAGCTTTGAACAAAACTCTTTTGTAATAGAAAATAATTCTTCGTCAATTTCGCATCCAAGCAAAATACAATCATTTGGCAATTTTTGAATTAAATTATTAATTCCATATCCTAACAATGGAGAAAAGCATAATATTAATGTTCCTGGCAGGATAGAAATATTTTCAACAATTTGCAAAATATTTTTTTCAGGATTGTATTTTGAATAGAGAAATCGTTCATTATATTTAACAGAAAAGCCCTGACTAGTTTCAACCAGACAGGGCTTATTTTTATCTAAGGAAGTCAAAAAAACTCCAGATTAATTATTGATTATTTGCATCAAAGTATTTGTAGTATACTTCGTCAAAATTATCTTTTAAGTTTTTGCTATCAAGAATAGATGACTGTTCAGAAATTATATCGTAATTTTTAATTTCTTGATTAAGAACAGAATTTTCTCTATTTTCTGTAGCTGTATCTTTGCTTGTAAGCTGAAGAACTAAAACACTTCTGTTGTTTACGATTGGTTCTGAAAGTTCATTCATTTTAAGAGAGAAAGCTTTTTCAAAGAAGTTTTCATTTGATGCAATTCCAGATAATCCGTTAAGACTTGTTTCAATTTTGTTTAATACAGTTAAGTTTCCGTAGTTCAATGGGAAAGCTGGAACTGTGATTTTTTCTACACCAAACTGTTTGCAAGCAGCATTAAAACCGTTTTTCTTAGCAACAGTAGCAAATGCTTTTGCAGTTTCTGTATAATAGTTTTCAATGTGGCTTGTTTCGTATGCCATTAAGTAATTGTAAACAACTTTTACAGTATCTTCATCATTAAAGTTAGGTTTTGTTGGTTCAGCGTTTAATCTAAAAATAGAATAACCAACAGTTGTTTCAACTGGTTCGCTAACTGCGTCAACAGTCAAATCTGTAAGTTTTTTTACATTATCAGCATCTTTAATAATTCTTGCAATCTGGTATTGATATGTACTTGTTAATTTTCCACTGTCAGTTGAATAAATCTTCTGTGAATATTCTGTGATAGCATCTGCAAATGTAATTTCGTTGTTTGCAATACGCTTTGCTACAGAATCAGCTTTTGATTTGTCAGCACAAGTGATAACAGAAAAATCATATTTTACAAACTTTTCTGAATTGTTTTTTCCGTATGCAACTTTTTCTGAATTTGGATATTTTGTCATATCAAAAGTTGCCATATTAAATCCACGATTATTTTTGTTCATTGTATCGTAGAAATCGAATTCTTTTGAAGAAACTTTTAATCCGTATAATGTTTCTTTTCCAAAAGGTGTTACTCCACCAAACATATCTTCTGTAAAACGCTGTTTAGTTAATGTTTTGCGGAATTCTTTTTGCATATCAGCCACTGCAACTGGGTCAGCCTGTTTGTATGCTTTTGAATTAAATTTTCCAGTTTCGTCAAGGAAGTAAGGCATTAATGCTCTGTTTACTTCTGACTGAGGAACAGTATACCCACTTTTCTGAACTTCTTTTGTTGCTGCTAGGTCAATTACAGTTGCATTAAAAGCATAACGGAATAGGGAATAATAAGATTTGCTATAATCATATCCCTGTTGTTTATAATATTCTGCATAATTTGAAAGGTAATTGTCAAAGTCTGAATCGCCGTATCTAATTTCAGTACCTTCGTATTTACCAAATGCTGGAATATTTGCACCTGGATTGCGTCCTGCTAATACAGGAACAAGAACAAAAACAAATGCTGCAATTAATAAAATAACTAATGATCCAACAGTATAAAAACTCTTTTTCATAATTTTATATCCTTAAATTTTGTATGTAATATATGTAGAAAATACAAACAATTTTAACATGTACTTTATATACTGTCAATTATAAGATAATTAACTTAGAAAAATGCTTTGTAAAAATTTGTTAGATTTTGCTTTGTTGATAAAAATATATGAAAATTATGTGGGAATAAAAAAAAAGACCTTTTCGTTTGAAAAGGTCTTACGCGAGTGACGGGGCTCGAACCCGTGATCTCCGGCGTGACAGGCCAGCGCGATAACCAGCTTCGCTACACCCGCTTGATGTTTAGTACTATATATTAAACAAAAAATTATGTCAATAACTTTTACAAAAAAAAAATAAATTTTTTTAATTTTTTTTAAAAATAAAAACTTAAATGAATTCCATTGGCCAAAGGTGTAATTTGATAAGATTTATTCTTTTTGTTTACAGGCAATGTGTGCAAAAAAGGAACTAAAAAGCCTGTTGAAGCACCAATTATTGAACCCATTAAAACATCTGATAAATAGTGATTTCCACTACATACTCGTAAAACTGCAGTAAGTGTTGCAATAGTATAACTAGTAGCAATTACAGGAACTTTCCATGCAGAATCTGAAAAATATTTGCTAAATACAAATGTAGTAAAAGTTGCACCTGCAAAGGCCATAGTAGTGTGCCCAGAAGGAAACGAATCAGCCCAATCTCCATCCAAAATATTTTCTTCTGGTGGATTATCAAAATACATGTAAGGTCTTGGTCTAAAAAACAAAGATTTACCTAATTCTTTTAGTCCGTTTGCAATTAAAAGCGTTTCAGCATACATACTTCCTAAAATTGCATAATCAGTTTTTGGTGCGCTTATCAAAACTAATGGTGTAATTAAAGATAAACCTAAAGAAATATCTGCTGTTATATCTAACGGTTTT
>JAEIGA010004125.1_pt1 | contig 22483 bp, 14 predicted proteins | sample 9270691 | NCBI WGS metagenome assembly JAEIGA01 (sample SAMN17057246, study PRJNA624740) | gut metagenome | biome: biome; isolation source: fecal sample | host: Bos grunniens | place: China: Xizang | collected 2019 | reverse complement strand
TGAATCTTCTGGTATTACTAAGCACTTTATGACTGGCGAAGAGCGTGCAGTTAAAAAAGCTCTTTGCCAGCTTTTAATAGATAGAGGGCATAGAAAATATGCAGAACGATTTTGGAAGCTAGATTTTAATATTATTAGCTCTAAAAAGCATCCAGACTTTACAGCAGCTATATCTTTTGATGAGGCAACAGTTTACCTCAGTGACGGCTTTTTAGGGAGCGGGCAGGGAATTTTCAACCAGCTAGATGTTTTACTTCGTCACGAAATGGCCCACAACTTAATGATGCATCAAATTAGGATGATGTATGTTTTTAAGAAAATCCATGCCAATGATCCAGATGAAGCGTATGAATTTATTAGCTATAGTAGTACTCTTCATGATCTTTTAAATATTATTGAGGATTTTGAAATTTCTAATAAACGCTATAGTCCAAAAGATAAAGATATCGTACGTAATATGATGTTAAACGGAGAGATTATTAGTGGACTTGTCACTGAGGATCAGAGAGGCTGGGACAAAATGTCTCTTGAACAAATGTATGACGAGCTATCAAAAGAGCTAATTCAAATTCATAGTGCAATTAGAAGTAATCCTTATTGGGAGCCAAAGCGCAGTGTAAGAAACGGACGATCTGCCATAGATAGCATCGAGTATAGTACAGCAAAAGCAGTTAGCCTCTATTCAAATGTTATGAAGCCTTCTGGTATTAGAGCCCCAATTGATGTTTTTATGACATCTAAAATATATAAAAAGTGGCCAGAAGCTTTCCAAAAACTTGTAAAAAAACTATACGATATGTTTAAAGATTTTACCTCGGACGCAGATAAACAGCTTTTACTTGACATAGTTTCTGATATAGCTACAACATCCCCACAGGAAACTTTTGATGTGCTTAACCCAAAAACAGCTGAAGTCGTCTGTACATTATATACTCCGGAAACTAAACTGATTGCAGCTGATATATTAAAAAATCTTGCTGGTAATATTAATTATGACCCGCTTAAGTTTAGCGTCAAGCGTAAAACAAATACACAAGAGTATAAAGATGCTTGGAATGCTACTATTGGTAAGCTAGACTCGAGCAAGTATGATGATGAAACGCTCCAGCAGATACTTAACGCCATTGAAGCAATGCAGTAATATAGAGAGAAAGGCGACGCTATTATGGAAATTAATGAAATACTAAGTAGTTTAGGAATAGATTTAACCAATCCTGAAGCCCGCAAAGGTGCAATGGAAGCTATTGATGCAATTCTGGCTTCTAGAATAAATCTGGGCGGCCTTAGTGGAGGGGGTGCAGGAGGTGGCGGTGGTAAATCTGCCGAACCTGTTGAAGTGGAAGTCGACCCTGACCTTATTCAACCTTCAATTAAACATCAACCTCCTGTTGACACAGATGATATTGAAATAGAGGATGAAGAAAAGTTACTCGATAAGGTAAAACATAATGATCCTGAAACACCTCCTGAGGATCCTGAGGAGCCGAATAAATCTGGACAAGATTCGAGCAGCGGAACTGAGGAAGAATCTGAGGAGTCTGATGAGCCGGGTCAAGAGCCAGGAGGAACTTCAGAAGAGTCTGGAGAAGAAACTGACGAGGGATCAGGGGGTCTGCCACCTACCGACCCGCCTGAAGAAGAGCCTGATGAAGAAGATTGGTTAGATGATGAAACCAAGGCAGCTACCAAGGGTGGAGACCCAGATAAAAAAGCTGAAGCTCGTAAAATAAAACGAGAGAGAGCTCTTAAAGCAGCAAAAGAAGCCTTAGCAAAAGCACAAGCAAATAAAGCTTCAAAAGCGCTTATTTCAGAGCTTGAGAGTGCGATTGCATCTTTAGAAGCCTTAGTGGAGGCCGCAGCAAAAAACATTGCGGATTTATCTGATGATGAGTTTAACCAAATGATAAACAGAGTTTTTGATGCCATAGATGCTTTAGGCACTGGTGATTTGACTTACTCCACAGAAGAAGAGCGACAAGCTAAGGCACAGGAAATTAAAGCGGATATGGCGAATGCACGAACTCAGGCAGAGCTTTCCGCAGAGGACGCTGCCGCAATTAGAGCGGAAACACAGGCTGTAAAAGCACGAGATAATGAGGCAGAGAAATATAAACCAAAAGCTAGAAAGTCCTTCCAAGGATTCCAAGAGTTTATGGACAGCTTGCAGAGAGGTATCGCTCTCCAAGTTTCATACTCAGAAGAGCGTGATGACACCTGGTCGGCCATCAGCCGCAGAAACAGCGGTGCTGGTGTCCTCCGACAGGGACAGAGAGTTAATGAGCTTCCTAATAAAAAGATTCCGATTATCGATTTCTATTTTGACCAGTCCGGCTCCTGGACGGAAAAAGATCTTGAAAGAGGTAATCAGGCAGTTGAAGCCCTCGCTAAAATGCAAGAAGATGGTAAGATAAAGATTAATATTTATTATTTTGCAAACCATGTTCATGAAAAGGCTGAGGATGCAAGAGCCGAGGGTGGTACTCGAGCGTGGAACGATATAATTAAAAATCTTATCGTAACTGAGGCAAATAACGTAGTAATTATGACCGATGATGATATGGAAGGCTGGTGGAGTGGTCCTAAGGCTCTTAAGCACACTGTTTCTGGCTTTGTTTGGTATCTATGGCGTAATGGCTATAATGCGCCAAGACTTCCTCGCGACCTTCAGGGTCGTGGTGGCACTATGCAATACTCTTGCTAATTTAAGGAGAGCCATATGGAATATACCTTAAAAGATAAGATTACCGTCACAAAAGAGTTTATAGAAGAGCTCGCTGAAAAGAGTTGGCACGATATTGAGCACATTCAAAGTCAGCTTGCAAATCTAGCAGATACTGAAGATAGTAAAAAAGTAGGAAAGCTTTTAAATAACTTACTTACTAGCTACTATGTTTTTGTTGGTGGGCTAGAAAATATTGATAACATTAGCTACGAACAAGAGCCTCTTATTGATATGTCAGAGGAACCTGAACTCATGATAACTGATGAGCCTGTTATCGCAGAGCCTGAGTATGAGCCGATAGAAATAGAAGCTCCTCTTGAAAACGAATTAGAAGTTAGTGAGCCATTTGAATATTTCGTTGACTTTGACGATCCAATTGGTGAGCCACTAACCGATGATGATTTGTATAGTTCAGTAAAATAAAAATAAAAAGCTTCGTATTTATTCACGAAGCTTTTTATTTTCTGCTAAATTATACGACGGTTGTGGCGCCAAAAGCGGACTTTGCCTTTCACCGCTTGCCATGACCGTCTTTTACTAGTAATATAACTCATAAGGAGATAATACCTAATGATAAAAGATAAACTTATTTTAGAAGAATTTGACGAAGAGCCAATTGAGGAGGCTAGCCGTAAGCGTAAGCCTAAAAAGGTACCGTATGATTCTGTTAGTTATACCACAGGAGATATCAACTTAAATATTGACAGATTTAATACTGCAATGGGCTCCTCAGAGGGTAGCGAGTCTGGTGTTGGCGGGGAGGGAGCTCTCTGTGAAGCTAAGCGTTATGTACGCAGATATTATATTAGACCACAAAACATTTTCTGCTCAAATAAGGCAGAAATTATAAAAGCTCTTATTGAGCTTGATGACAATAACTGCTCAATTTACACATTAAATAATTTAGGTGATGATAAAGATGTTAGTAAGCTTATGACTAGCGATATTATCTATTACTATGATGACGGTATCCTCTATGACAAAAATAGAGTAAAAGTAATGGACTACGATCTTTCTATTAAAAAGGAAGAAGATCGTAAAAAGTTTGCTAATGTTGATAAAGCACCGGATAAAGAGTTTAGAGCTGAGTACGAAGATCGCATGACTGATGCTACTGAACTAGAGGAAGCTTTTAATCTTGATTTTGTTGATGTAAATGTTTATGGCGAGCACCTTACAGAAGCAAAAGAAAATTATTGTAGTATGTGTGGAGAAGTTATCGAAGGTTCAGGACACGTTATTGCTGACGGTGTAATCTGTGATGGCTGTGAGCTTCACTTTAATGTAGGAGGTTAATTATGGCAGCACCTCAAATTACCGATGTTAAACAAATAATACCTACAGCTGAAGATTTTGAAAAAGTCTTAAAAGCTAAAATACTTTACGAAGCGGCTCAAAAAATACCCACAAAGGATGCTTGGAATAAAGCAAATTTTAGTTTAACTCCTTGGGGTATTGCATATAACTGCAGTAAAGCTAAATATGAAAAATCTGTAGCTTCTTATAATAAAGTCAAAAGAAAAAGTAAAAATCCGCCAGAGCCTAAACATACAGTAGCTCTAAGGTATTTTGTTGTAGCAATAGCAATTGATTGGCAAGAGTTAATAGACCAATTAAAGCGTACTCTAAAAAATTATGAATATACAACTGAATCCTTACGTAATATTGCTACAAATGTTTGGAATGCCCCGGGTGTTGCGGAAGATATTGCTAACGCCTGTGGAAGCGTATCAGTCGATCCCTTAAGTGAGCAATTTTCACTCGATAGCTTAACAGAGTCAATTGAAAAGCACGACAAGTTAAATTCTAAATTGTTTACTAGCGACGAAGTTTTAAAAGACAAAGTCAGAAACAAGATGCTCGAAATTGTTGATGAATTTTTAGCCGACCTTAAAGAGCAAGATATTAAAATAAAAGTTGATGATATAATATTCATTGGCTCAAATGCAAGCTATAATTACACAAAAAATAGTGATATTGACCTTCATATACTTGCTAATGCAAAAGCAGCTAGCTATGAGCCAGAAATTGCAGCAGCTATCTATGGAGCGTATCGTACTATTTTCAATAGACAGCTTGATATAACTCTATATGATATTCCTCTTGAGATCTTTGTTGAAACTGAGGATAGTAATAGAGTAAGTAATGGTATTTATTCCGTAAAGAAAAATAAATGGATTAAAAAACCTGTTGTAGAAGAAATTCCTGAGTACGACAAAGATGCCCTTGATGAGCTAGTTGATAAGTGGGAGGCTAAATGCAAGGACCTTATTGATGATATCAAAGCTGACAAACTCGATGATGAGAAAAAAGTTGTTAAGATACTTGAAGATATCTATGAAAAACTCCGCAAAAAAGGAATTTCGAAGGGTGAGTACTCTATTGAAAATCTTGCCTTCAAGGAGCTCCGCAATAAGGGCTACTTAGATCAACTAAAAGATTTTAGAAATGAACTTGTTTCTAAGAGACTTTCTCTTGAGGAAGAGTTTGACAGACGTTCCTGGGAAAATATGGTTAGAGAGCTGACTAGAGCAGCTCACGGTAACCAACCTCAATTTTTAGCGGACGGTAAAACATTTTTTATCTATAATCTAAAGAAATCTGAGTCTGATGAAGTGTTAAGAAATATTAAAAAGCTTCCTTTTGTTGCAGAAGCTTCTGCAAGTGAAAGCGGCAAGTATAACTATTCCGACGTAGCAGCTTTGCTCAGAAATAATATGCCGCCACAGTATTACAACATCCGTGGCAGAGTTAATTGCTAAATTAAATAGAGTCTGCTGACTTATTGACTCAGCAGACTCTTCTATTTTTATAATAATATTTTTATTTAAAGGAGGACATATATCGTGTCTGGTGTAAACACAGGTATTTTAATTAATGCCTATCCCTTAACTGCTGAGCAGATCGCTGAAGTCGAGGCTAAGGTTTTTACGACTAATGGTACCTATGCCTTTCTCTCTGACAATCGCGAATTATGTTTTGCTTTCCCTTGGGGAGTCGATGATGTAAAAGAGCTTGCTTGGCACCAAGCGTGGGAGCTATCTATCGAAGATAGTCTCTATGTTAAGAGGATTTATAAAAAGAAATCCCAAAGAGAGTATTATCTATGGAAAACTCTCTATAAAAATTCTCTTGATGAGCCCTGGCCTGATGATCCTGCGATGACTCAGCTTGATCCTGCAGAAATTACTCTTGATGGAGATATTCTTAATATCTTTGATGCAAGTGGCCTTGCTACCTCTGCTACTATTTTTGTAAACGGAATTCCTATGCATACTGTGGAGATTAAAGGTGAAGCTAAAGAGCCTTTAGATCCTAAGTATAACCACTATGGAACTATTCCTGAGGGCTGTTCCTATTGGAGCTATGCTAACGACTCTGGCTATGGAGCAGGCGACCCGTTCCCTGAACTAAATGAAAGTGACGACTATACTAATTCTGATGGACTTATGTATCGTTACTATGATGGTGCTTGGACCATGACGGAGTCGGACGTTGGAATGGGCGTACAGCCAGGTGCTGATGGTACTATAACAATCTTAGAGAGTATTAACGGGGCACCTGTAACCGCTATTATAGCGTTTGGCCATGCCGGTATGCCGCCATCCAGCCCTATTTACGGACTAACCACTCTTATCATTCCAACAAGCATAACTAGCATTGAATCGATTGCTGGCGCAACTGAGCTTACTCAAATCGTATATCTAGGCACAATGGAGCAGTGGAATGCTATTGAGCTTGGTGCTAACTGGACTTCTAGCTGGAATGGTAATAGCTGCCCTGCATTCACTGTATCTTGTACTGATGGCCCCATTGCTATTCCTGCCTACGGAGCTTAATTAGTAGGGAGGGATAGCTTATGTTCAAATTACACCTCTATGACCTTTCTGGTATTAAGCTAACTGGTAATGGCTGGGGCGATGATGTCTTTGACGGCGCTGAAATAAATAGTTCGGGCGAAGTATCTATTGAGATTACTGCTACAGGCCTAAATATCTATGAGGGCCACCTCTCTGCTACAGAAGTTGCTACAGCTACTCCTATTCAGGTATTAAATTACGATATCCCAGGTCTTGCTGGATTCAGAATTACTGGCGGTACATTTGGCGGTGGTGAGGATATCCGAGCAAAATGTACCGTTGGAGATTTATTCTATTGTTCTGCAACTCATCACTTCTATGCTTTCCCAGAAGAAAAATCTAATAGTATTACAGACTTAACCAATACAACTTGGTATTTTAAAGATTCTCTTGAACATTGCTGGATTATATGGGAGACTGATCTCCAGTGTGTTAGTGCTGCTTGCTACAACGCAGATTTTGCAGTAAATTTAGTTGTGAATGACAATCAATATGATCATCTATCTTTTACTCTCAAAGGCGAAGGTTCTCCTATGGCAGACGATTCTGTCTATTATGACAATCATGATAGTGGGGATTTTATTGAAGCATATTACTATGGCTGGGAAGATGAGTCTTACAGAACTATAACCATCACCGGTGGAGAAGACGTTACTAATCCTGATTTAATTACTTGGATTACTACTAATGCTGTTCAGACAGACATCTCTAAGCCTGATGCTCCTGAAGTTGGTGAAGGTGGACATTATCTCCTCTTTAGCTCTCCTAATGAGTTTACATTAGAAGCAAAAGCAGAATGGGACGATGGTATGGATGAAATCGTTGAAGAGAATATTGGTCACTGGAATGGTACTATGGAGTATTCCACAGATGCCGTGCAGTGGAATGTGTGGGATGGTATAACTGTACTGTCCTCTGCTGGTGGCGTGCTTTATGTAAGAGGTTCCAATAATACTATAGTTGCTGGTTGGGCTCCTTATAAGGCAGGCGGCGTAACATATATGTGGGTTTTAACCGGAGCAGAAGTTTCTTGCACTGGCAATATCGAAACCTTATTAGACTATAAAACTGTCGCCAACGGACAACATCCTCAGATGGAGGCCCAAGCTTTTGCATATTGGTGGAGATCATGCGGAGCATTGGTAGAAGCTCCGACATTGGGATCCGTTACTCTCGCTGAAGCTTGTTATGACGGTATGTTTATAGCTTGTGTTAATCTGAGGACAATTCCAGAATTGCCCGCAACAGCCATGATTATGAATTGTTACACCGGCATGTTTGACGGTTGCTCCAGTCTCAAACTTTCAACTGAGCAGACCGAAGAATATAAGTACGAATATCGTATTCCGTCTAGTGGTACAGGCACTATGCCTAGCGAAGAAGAGTGCGGTTATGAAGATCCTAGTGAATGGGTTCTTGGAAATATGTTCTCAGGTACCGGTGGCACATTCACTGAAACTCCTGAACTCAACACAGTATACTACACCAGCAATAAAATCGTAAGAGCAGTTGAGGAGGAAGAAGCTAAACCTACATTTACTTTTGATCTCTCAACATTAAACCTTGCTTCTGGTAAGTATACTATCTACGTAACTCTTGGAGCAGAAGGTTATAGAGATTCTGAGCCGAGCAATGAAGTTGTCTATGAAAAATTAGGTCATCTTGTGCCTGAGAATACTTACTTTGAGTATTGGTCGCCAGACGGGGAATCCGTGTTAAGTCTAAGTGCTGGTGAGCCCTTCCCTCAGCCATTACCTGATGACTCGGCACTCATAGATTATACTAATAGTAGCTCTAGTCAAAATGATGTAATTTATAAATACTCTGCCGATACTAATAGTTGGCGTGTTTGGGCAAGTGCATATCCCTTTGGACCCACCGAGGTAACTATTAGAGAGAGCATTGGTGGCGCTCCAGTAACTGCAATTGATAATGCGTTTTGGAACGAGTTTGGTGAAATGGGGGTGGCTTCAGGTTTTGAGATGCCTCTTGAGCGTATAACAATTCCTAAGAGTATTACCAACATCATCAATGAGGCTTTTGGATATTGTTTCGATCTCAAAGAAATTATTTATGCCAGCACCATCGCTGAATGGAATAATATCAACTTTAGTGACGACTGGAACGCTGGCTGCTCTGAACTTACTATTACATGTACCGACGGCATAATAACAATTCCCGCGTATAATTCTTAAATTAAAATAAACGTTGAGTACTTTTTTAAAACTCTCAAGGTGGTTACGTCAAGGCCATCGAAAATTTAAAAAGGAGATATATGTTATGATATCTTTATTTAATATTTTTGATTTTAATAAGGGAGGGGTGGCTGAGTAAATGGCAATTACAAATTTAACTAATACGTCTTGGTATTTTAATGAAACCCTAGATCATTATGGTATTGGAGAACCTGATCAGTGGCATATAGGTGAGCTCATTGGCGAGTGGTATATAGACATCAATTGGTATGATGTCCATTTCAATCAATTGTATTTCGAATTGGGCTCTTCTAATAATGTATGGTTTGATACTGTTTATGAAGACGGTTCAATAGTTGAAGAACAGCGCTTTTGTACTGCTCAGTATGAAACTGGAAGCTGGAGATATGAAGCATTCCGTACCATCACCATCACTGGTGGTCCTGATGTAGAAGATCCTGACCTTATCACTTGGATTACCTCTAACGCCGTTCAAGTCGAAGATCCTCATCCTACTCATGATACAAATAAGCATTGTCTCGTATTTAGTAGCCCTACAAATTTTACTCTTGAGGCTATTGAAGAGGGCTACGACCACATGGGTCGCGATCCTGAAATGGGCGGCGTAGAGCCTTGGACTACTAATAGAGGCTATTGGGACGGTATCATGCTGTACTCAACCGATGGTTTTCATTGGAGCGAGTGGGGCGACCAGAGTACCTATGAAGCATCTTACGGACTTCCCTCCGTTGATGGTAAACTTTACTTAAGAGGTATAGGTAATAAATACATAAGCACAATAGAAGTGATGAGTGACGATGTCCCCTTTGCATCCTGTAGCTACTATTTTAAAATTACAGGCGACCAAGTATCTTGCGCTGGTAATATTGAAACTTTGCTGGATTGTGGCGTAGTTGCTAATGGAGGACATCCGGAAACAAGTGATTGCGGTTTTGCTTATTTATTTGTCGACTGTACGGCGCTGGTTTCCGCACCAGATATTTTAATGGAAACAATTCCTAGTGATTATTGCCGCGCTATGTTTGCAGGATGCACTAACTTAGTGAAAGCTCCTAGAATCACAGCCACACATATTGATTATTGCGCGTGCATGGGTATGTTTAGTGGCTGTACTAACTTAACTCAACTTCCTGAGCTACTTGCTACAACTGTAGATATACATGCCTATGGCAGCATGTTTTATGGTTGCCCTAGCATTAAACTCTCTACTGAAAAAACTGATGAGTATAAGTATGAGTATCGTATCCCTTCTAGTGGTACTTGCGTTATCCGTGGAGCAGAAGAATATGGCTACACTAGTGCGGATGTTACACAGGATATGTTTGCTGAAACAGGTGGTACCTTCACAGGCTCTCCTGAGATCAACACAACTTATTACACAAGTAATGAAATCGTTAGAGCATTTCCTCCTGAAGAAGTTAAGCCTTCTGCTACTTTTGATCTCTCAACTCTAAATCTCCCTGTAGGAACTTATGCTATATATGTAAAACTCTCAGCACCTGGCTATAGAGACTCTGAGCCTAGTAATGAGGCTGTTTATTCAACTGAAGTAACTCTTGATCCTGAATGGCATCACTATGGGGTAATCCCTGAAGGCTGGTGTTTAGAGTATACTGATGCCGAAGGAGAATTTTATAGTCTAGGCGAAGGAGATCCCTTCCCCGTCGATAAGTCAATTTATGCAAACCACGCTAGCTACTATAGCTCAGACGAGCAGTATATTTGCGAGGAAAATGAGTGGCGTTATGAGGAAATCCTTGCAGCTGATGACGGCGGTTCGGTAGTTAGTGTTTTAGCGAGCATAGATGGTCTGCCTGTCACTTCTGCTAATCTGTCGTCAGGTAATATCGGAATGTACGCTATAGCAGCAATCATTCCTGTATCGGTCACCACAATCGTCAGCGTAGCACCGTTCTGGGGTAATGGTAGATTAACATCTATTACTTATTTAGGTACTATGGAACAGTGGAATCAAATCACTCTTGAGCCTAATTGGAACAAGGGCTGTTCTGAAATCACCGTTACATGCACTGATGGTACTATTATAATCCCCGCTTATAATTCTTAAAGAAATAACGTTGAGTATTTTTACTCTCAAGGTGGTTACGTTAAGCCCACCAAAAAACTTAAAAGGAGATATATAATATGATATCTTTATTTAATATTTTTAATTGTAATAAGGAGGTAGCTGAGTAAATGTCGATTACAAATTTAACAAATACTAGATGGTATCTGAATTCAGAGCTAGACCACTGTGGCTTAGGTGTACCCGACTTAGAAGATTTTATATTACCAGGCCTCGATAATGAGTTTAATCTAACCTTCTACTCTAATAAGACTCAATATACTAGCTTATATTATTCGTTAAAAGGCGGATCTCATGGTAGCTCAGTAAGATACACAAACAGTGCCGAAGACCTTTACGATGAAGTCTGGTCCGGCCAATGGCAAATAGATGAAGAAACTCAAGAGGGATCTTGGGGATATCTCTGGTGGAGCAGCAATGCTTATCGTTATATCACCATCACAGGTGGTGACGATGTGACTAACCCCGATTGTATTACTTGGCTTACTGCTAATGCTCAGCAAATGGAGTTTATAGATCCTAATGCTCCCGTAGATACTGAAGGGCACTGGCTACTCTTCAGTTCTCCCAATGAGTTTACTTTTGAGTCCAAGTGTGATAATCATAGTGACTGGCCAAACCCTAGCATTATCAGCAATAGTGGATATTGGAATGGCATAATAGAGTATTCTACTAATGCTACGCAATGGAATGTGTGGGATGGTGCTACAGTAATTTCTTCTGCTGATGGAAAATTATATTTAAGAGGTATTGGTAATACTTATATCACAACCAGAGAAGCCTTGAATTGCTCATTTTATTTCCAAATTAATGGCGAACAAGTATCCTGCACAGGTAATATTGAAACCCTACTTGATTACGAGACTGTTGCCCGAGGCGAACATCCAAATGCAGACATGGACTGTTTTAGCAATATGTTCTATGGTTGTACTGCACTTATTACTCCTCCTGATATTTTAATGGATGAAATTCCTGGAGTTGCCTGCGCAGAAATGTTTTGGGGCTGCTCTAACATGACTAAAGCTCCTAGAATCACCGCTACTAAACTAATGTATGGTGATAATATGCAGAATATGTTCTATGGTTGCACTAATTTAAATCAGCTGCCCGAATTACTTCCCTTAGAGATCGATGCATGGGATTATACGAATATGTTTTATGGTTGTAGTAATATTAAACTTTCAACCGAAAAGACTGATGAATATAAATATGAGTACAGAATTCCTTCAAAAGGCACAGGTATATTATTAGATGAAGAATGCTCAATAACGGACATGTTTACTAATACAGGTGGTACTTTCACTGGTACGCCCGAAATCAACACAACCTATTACACTAGCAATGAAATTGTAAGAGCATTCCCGCCCGTAGAAGAAGAGCCTACGGACTCCACTTGTACATTCGATCTATCTACCTTAGGTCTTCCTACTGGAACTTATAATATTTATGTCATCTTGTCAGCAGAAGGCTATAAGGATTCCGAACCAAGTAATGAAGTGGTTTATGAAAAATTAGGCTATCTTGTGCCTGAAGGTTGTATTTTAGAGTATGAGGACGCCAATGGTGAATGGCCGTGGATATATGCGGGAGAGCCATTCCTACAGCCTATTCCTGAGACGGCTAGAGTAATGTATGCCTCTGGAGAAGGAAATGACGACGTAGGTTATGCATATTCTGCAGACACGAATAGCTGGTCCTGTTCAGCTAGTGCCCACCCATTTCATGCAACTGATGTTACTGTTTTTGATAGTCTTGGAGGTGCTCCAGTAACCGCGCTTGAAGACCGGGCCTTCTGCAGTGAAGGATGGGGTATTGATATGACGCTAGAACGATTATACTTACCAGCCTCTATTACCTACATAGGTGAAGGAATCTTCGATAGAAATAGGACAATTACTGAAATCATTTATGCAGGCACAACAGCCGAATGGAATAATATTACATTCCATGAAAACTGGAATGCTGGAGGTCCCGCATTTATCGTAACCTGTACTGATGGTACAATTGATGTTCCTGCTGGCGAGGCAAGTTCCGGAAGTGAATAATTAATACTGAAAGGTGTTCATTTATTTGAGCACCTTTTTATTTTATACATAAAACCATTTGCTAAATTATACAGTAAAACAACTTCGAAAGGCGGTTTAAATACATGAGAAAAACGCTACAGGAGCAGTGTCTATTTGAACTGCTTAAGCTTAATGAAGCAACAAGAACTCAGCTGGTAGCACAGTCTAGAAATGTTGGCCAGTATAAAGATACTTCTAGAGGCCGCAATCGCATGGAGCGAAAGAAGTACTCTAAAGTTGCTAATGCAGTAAAGAGCTATAATGAGATTAACATGAATGATCTTTGGAAAAAAGATATACTTCAAGTAAATATTCCAGTTGTCGGTGAGACTGATGAATATACTGTTACCATAAAGCTTGAGGGCGTCGTTGCTGAGTTACAGAAAACTATTAAAAATAATAAAAATAAATTTGAATTCAGAGTTGTTATCCAGGCACTAACAAAAGTCTTTAATACTTCTGATGTTTATGTAAAATGTAAATGTCCAGATTTTAAATATCGATTTGCACACTGGAGTATAGTACACAATGTTTCAGTTGATGACTCCTCACAGGACCCAGGCCCTGGAAAGGGTATTGTAAACCCAAATGACGATAAAGGCAGAGGCTGTAAACATATCCTGCTTGTGCTAGCAAATGGATCTTGGATGATGAAAGTAGCAAGTGTAATCGTAAATTACTGCCACTTCTTATCTGAAAAGAAACCTGAAGCTTTCCTAAAACTTGTATTCCCTAAACTATATGGAGTACCTGCAGATGAAGCTGCAGAAAATGACCTAGTAGCAGATAACGAAGACCTTGAAACAGGAAAAGATATTATTGATATCGTAAATGACTGGGCTAAAAACCGTGGTAAGTTCCAAAAAGGAAGCAATAAAAATCCTGTTACTAATACTGGCCCTGGTGATAAGAAAACTACAGAGCCTGAGGAAAAACCTGAAGAAGAGCCAGAGGAAACTGAAGAGCCTTCTGAAGAAACTGAAGATAAAAAATAATATTGTATAATATATAGTATATAAATTTAAAGGAGATTTTCGAATTGATGATGTCAAACGAATTAAATTTAGATATATTAAATAGCTTATCTCCTGAAGAAAGAGCATTAGCCCTTGAGATCTTAAAAGAGTATTCACAAGAGGGACAATCAACAATTTTAGAGGAGTTAAAGTACTCTGACTACGAAGAAATACCGGTCGACATTATGACGTTCATATCAGATGAGCGTTATTTAGGGCGAGGACTTTATATCAAAGACGAGTTTACTGGTGAGAGAAAATGTACAGTTTTCCCTTATTGGTTAGAGAAGCTACAAGAAATTTTTCCAGATAATTTAACAACCAGATATAATACTATTGTACTAACTGGTTCGATCGGTCTTGGTAAATCTTTTATTGCTGTTGTTTGTCAGCTTTATTTACTTTACCGAATGCTATGCCTAAAAGATCCTTATACTTATTATGGTCTGCAGCCCATAGACAAGATTACATTCTCAATGTTAAATGTAACCTTAGAGGCTGCTCAAGGTGTCGGCTGGGATAAAATGCAACAGCTCTTACAGAGCTCCGACTGGTTCATGGAACGTGGTAATATGAATGCAAGTAGAACAAATCCTCAGTGGCAGCCCCCAAAAGGAATTGAGCTTGTATTTGGTTCCAGTAACCGTCATGTAGTTGGTCGTGCTCTATTCTCTAATTTCTCAGATGAAGTTAACTTCGGTGTCGGTAACAATGTAGAAAAACAAAAAGCTAAGCTTAAGAAAATGATTTCTCAGATCGACGCCCGTATGATTTCTCGTTTTGGTAAAGGTACATATTTACCAACAATGAATATCATTGCTTCATCTAAGGATTCAGAGCAAGCTTTCATGGAATCTTATATTGACATGAAGCGTCAAAATGAAAGTAAGACTACTCTAATTGTAGATGAGCCTCAGTGGATAGTAAGAAACGATAAAGGATCACCTAATGACCCCGGAAGCTTTTATGTTGCTGTCGGCAATAAGTTCCTTGCACACGAGCTTTTACCGGTTAGTGCTACTGAAGAGGAAGTAAACGCTTACAGAGAAAAAGGCTACCTTATGCTAAAAGTTCCTCCAATTTATCGAGAAGCTTTTGAGGATAACATTGACCTCGCACTAACAGATAACGCTGGTATTTCTACCTCAAGCTCGACTAAATATATTTCAGGTATTAGGCTTAACCAGATAAAAACTGATGAATACAAAAACCCGTTTACAAAAGATGTTATTGAAGTCGGTAATGCGCCAGAGGATATAAATCAGTATTCAAACTTTTTTGATCTATCTCGTGTAAGTCCAGCAGATATGGCAAGGCCTTTGTTTATACACCTAGATATGTCGCTCTCCGGTGACAAAACTGGTATTGCAGGTACTTGGATCACAGGCAAGCGTCCCGGAGTTGTTGGAGAGGAAAATACGGGTAGAGAGCTTGAATTTAAAGCAGCATTTTCAGTGTCTGTTAAAGCTCCCAAGGGCTACCAAGTAAGTTTTGAAAAAACTAGAAACTTTATAAGATGGCTTCGTGATAGAGGCTTTGCAGTAAAGTGTGTAAGCATGGATACATACCAATCTGCCAATATGGCCCAATCCCTTACTAGTGATGGCTTTAAAACGCAGATACTGTCTGTTGACCGTGTTGATACAGTTGGTACTGAAAATGGTCGACCAGCCAGAGTTTGTAAGCCTTATGCTTTCTTTAAAACAACTATTTATGAACAACATCTAAAGCTATATCGTAAGTGCGATCTACTGACTGAGGAAATTACTAACCTCGAGAGATTATCAGACGGACACGTAGATCACCCGAAAAACGGCAGTAAGGACCAAGCCGACGCACTCTGTGGTTCACTGTTTACAGCAAGTCAGTTTGCAGAAGAGTATTCATACGATTACGGAGAAAATTTAGATGCTGCATTAGATATAAATGCGTCTGCTTCTGATGAATACCGGAAGCAACAAATGATTTTAGAGTTCCAAGAAGAACTTACTAGAATATATACTGATATACATATCGCAAACGAAACGATAGATTATCAGAAAAAACAAGAATATGAAATGTACCAAGATATAATGAATGGTATAATCATTTTATAAAAGGAGACCATAGATTATGGCAGACGAAAATAAGTTTGTTAAACCAGAACAAGCGCCTAGCTCGTTAGTAGGTAGTCAAATCCAACCAACAACGCTAGATAATACTACGACGCTTGATATAGACGTTAAAAAGACTTTGGTTGATAATATCATAGAAGCAGGATTAAGTAGTAAACTTGACATTGCTAGGCTAGAAAACTTTACCAACATATCTAATGCGCGTGATCAAATTTATCAGCTGATTGATACCATGGCCCAGGATTCCTCTGTGTCTGCAATCTTAAAAACTTACGCAGAGAATGTGTGTGAGCCTGCCGATAATGGCCACGTAATTTGGTGTGAGTCCAATGACCCCAACATAAGCAAGTTTGTCAACTATATTCTAAATACTATGAACGCTGACAAAAATATGTATGGCTGGGCATACTCACTAGTTAAATACGGTGATCTTTATTTAAAGCTGTTTAGAGAGTCTGACTATAAAGATGAGATATTTCACACTGATAATGTCAATAAAGTAAACTCTAGCAGAAGCCGCTTAACAGAAGATGTAGAGGTTAAAAAACAACTAGATGAAGCTGTTAACTTACATATGCACTCAGACGAAGATCCATACAGCTTCTATGTTGAGCAGGTCGACGACCCTGGTACAATGTTTGAGCTTACCAGATTTGGTAAAACTTACGGATACATAGAAGTGCCAAACGAAAATAATGGGCTGGATGCTGTTGCTACTACCGATATTTCAGGTACAACTATGACTGGTACATATAATTTTAAAATGAAGTCTGCAGATGTTAATGTTTACCAAGCAGACGATTATGTGCACGGCTGTCTAGAAGATAACTACACCAGATATCCCGAAACAGTTGAGCTCTTTATAAACGACGATGGCACTAAGAGTCAGACTTATAGAGTTAAACGTGGCAAGTCTCTTCTATATGATAACTATAAAGTATGGCGAGAAAAATCCTTACTCGAAATGGCAGCACTCTTAAACCGAATCACTCGTTCAAGTATTGTACGTAAAGTTGGCGTCGAGGTCGGCGATATGCCAAAAGAAAAGGTTCAGGCAACCCTCCACAGAGTTAAAGAGATGCTTGAGCAGAAGAGTGCTTTTAACGTTGGCAACTCTATGAATGAATATAACAACCCCGGACCAATGGAAAATAATATTTACTTTGCAACTCACGGTGGCCAGGGTAATATTACAATTGAAGCTGTTGGTGGCGATGTTGATGTAAAAAATCTAGCAGACCTTGATTTTTGGAATAATAAGTTTTATTCCGCATATGGAGTTCCAAAGCAATATTATGGTTGGACAGATGATGCAGCAGGATTTAATGGTGGTACTTCCCTAGCAATTTTATCAAGTGAATTTGCTAAGAGTGTCAAAAGAGTTCAAAATGCTCTTATTCAAATGTTAACTGATGCTGTTAATCTATTTCTTTTGAATAAAGGCTGTAAGAGCTATTTAAATAATTTTACATTAAAAATGAAGGCTCCTGTAACCCAGGAAGAGATCGATTATAGAACTGAGCTAACAAATAAGATAAACGCTCTAAGCAATCTACAGGGTCTATTTACTGACGTTGAAGATAAAGGCCGTCGTCTTCGTATCTTAAAATATCTAATTGCAACTCTTAACTATGGTGATGAGATTAATGCTGAAATTGATGCAGAGATTGACGCTGTGGAAGAAGCTGCAAAACAGGCAGCAGAAGATGCTGAGTTAGAAGCTGAGACAGAAGCTGGCGGACAAGATATGCCAGAAGCAAGTGAACCCGCTGAAGTAGATGATGACACTGATCTTGGTACTCTCGCAGACCTAGAGTCTTTTAATACAAATGGTGGAAATGATATCTTATTAGAAGAGCAAGAACTATTAAATACGGATGCTACAATGCTCTTAACGGAAGATGATCTTCCATCACCCGCTGAGCTCGATGCGGAAAAAGATTTTTCAGAAAATAATTGATAGTTAATTTTGAAAGGCAGAAAAAAATATGATTACAAAAAATGATTGCTTAACAGTACTAGTAGCACTTGAAGATAAGGGGCTAGATATTAACCAGCCAATGAAAAAGCTAGTAACCTCAAAAGAAGTACCATTAGAAGTACTAAAGTTCATTTTAGATAATAGAGGAATTGAAGTTGCTCATTTCTATGAGATGCTCCGCAAGAAGCATAATGATAAAAAATCCCCTTTATATCATAACATTGTAAAGGACCTGACAGACCCAGAAGAAGTTATTACGACTCTAGCCTGCCTGCTTGTACAAATTACTTTATACAGCAAGAAGCTTCAGACCAATAAAGAAATCTTTAAGCGTGAAGTTCGAGCTGAGGAAATAACAAGGGTACTTAATGATTATTATACTACCGGAGCACTTGATAGCTGCTTAGTGATTTTAAAGCTGATTAAAGCTGACTTACTTGTGCTGGAGCATATCAGTGGTAGGCGAGAAGCCATATCTTAAATAAGTAAAACTGAAAGCACAGTCATTTTTGATTGTGCTTTTTACTTTTATAATAAAAAGTGTCTATATTGAAAAATAATTAGCTAAATTAATTGATTAGACTGAAGGTCTAAAACATGATAAAAAATAATATTTCGATAAGGAGAATTTTTTAAATGATTCTACAAAACGACTATAAAGTACTTTACGAGAAAGTCGCTGATGGTAAAAGAACTTTCTATGCTTCCAAGTCTGGTGCGTTTGCGGGCGCAGAACAGATTGGTGAATTTGAAATTGGCAAGTATAAGCTAGTTTACGAAAAGAACGGTAAAATCTACTGCAGCGAAAATAACGTTCCTTCTTTTGACAAAAATGGTGAGCCTGCTGACGTTGCTGTAGACAGCCTTGATGTTGTCTTTGTTAAAGACGAAGAAGATGAAGGCGAAGACGAGGAAGAAGATCACCCAACCGGTAACGAAGTTCTAGGTGGTACAGTTGTTGCACAGGATCCTCACACAGAGGCTATCGGCACTAACAGCGATTCTCACGGTAAGCTCTCTATCAATGGCAATGTAGTTACTCTTAAGGCAAGCGGCAATATTAAGCCTGCAACTAATCCAAACGGTAATACTTACCATCATGTAGGTTTTAAAATTACTGCTCCCGAAGGAATCGATCCTGCTAATGTTGTAATTACCCGCCCTGACGGCAAAACTAGAGTAATGAAAAATATTCTTGATGGTGCTAACTTTACTAATATGTACTGGCAGCCCACTGAAGATGAGAGAGTATTTACATACTATATTGACTGGAACAACGATGGTGTTAATGACTTGACCGTTATTATTGATGCGAGCAAGGCTACTCTTGTTCCTGCAGAGCCTGCTGTCGAAGCTTAATTTTTATTAATAAGTTAATAAATTATTAGCTAAATTATTTAGATTATAGATTGTTGTGGCTAAAGGTGAAAAGATATGAATAATAAAACAATATTAGAAACTTTAAAGCTACAGCCACTCACAGAAGAAGAAAAAGCACGCCGTCATATTTTAGGCAGATGGTATGGTCCAATCGCTACATGCAGCGAAAGCACTCGTAACGGTAGACGATATAATAGAGAGCTTTGGGAACGAGCGATTAATGATGAGCTCTTCCATGAAAAGATCGCTAACAAATGTCTATTTTTGGAACTTGGTCATCCAATGGACAGAGAAGAAACTGATATGTCTAAGGTATGTGCTTGCATTCCTGAATTACCTAAAATTATTAATGATGACTTATGTGCATGTGTTGATATTTTAGATACTCCCAACGGAAGAATTCTAAAAACATTATGTGATTATGGATTTATTCCTGGAGTTTCTTCCAGAGGTTCAGGTGACGTTATGCCAAACAATGACGTTGACCCAGAAACTTTCTTCTTAGAGTGCTTTGACGTTGTAGCAATTCCGGCCGTAAAAAAGGCTAGACTTAGCATGTGTGAATCTCTAGATAAAAATGCAGTCAGTCTTAAAAAGGCTCTTACTGAGTCTCTTAATAAGGCCAGCGAAGAGGATAAAGTTATTATGAAAGAAACCCTTGAAAATTTAGATATTGATATTGAAGCTTCTGAAGAAGCTCAGGAAGATGAGCTTGTTGAAAAACAGCTTACAGCAGATGATATCCCATGGGATCCGGATGAAACTCCAGACTCTCTAACTGAGGATGCAGACGAAGAAATCGAAGATGAGTCTGAAGAAATTCCTGCTGAAGAAGAGCCTGAAGAGTCCTCAGAAGAAATTAAAGATGAAGATGTTGTCATCAATGATAATATTGAAGAAACTGCCGATCTTGACACTGTTGGAGATGCAATTGAGCTACTTCAAGAATATGATGACGATATAAGAGTTGAGCTTGAGCCTATTGAAATCAATGGTGAAGAAGTGGCTATCACTGGCATTACTTCATTTGTTGATGAAAGTGGTGAAGAGCCTATCCTAGTTTTAGGTGTTAACTGCGAAGGCACTCCTGCCGAACCCGCAGACACAGATATAGAGCCAGAAACTGAAGAAGAGACCCCTGTTGAGACTGTTGATGAAGTTGACGACACTGAAGAGTCAGCCGAGGATGCCGGAGATGATGAGGTTATCGAAAGCTTGAAAGAGATGGTCAGACAGAAGGAAGCACTGGAAACCGAGATAAGTGATTTACGTAAAGCTAAATCAGTTGGTGATGCCAAAGAAAAAGAATTACAAGAACAGCTTGACCGGTACAGAACAGCATTTAAAAACACAAGTGCTGAAGCTGCAAAAGTTCCAGAGCTAGAAGCTACAGTTAAAGAGCTCACAGAAAAACTCGCACAATCCCAAGGTACTGTAAAGAAATTAACCGAACAGGTTAGTAAAGCACAACAGTTAAAAGAGAGTATTGAAGGCAACAAGGCTAAGGAAAGACGTCTCACTGAAGAAGTGTCTAGACTTACCGAAGAGTCTACAACTCTTAAAGCTAAGCTTGAAGGACAAACCAAGGTTTATACTGACAAGCTCCAGGAAAGAACTAATGTAGCTAAAGCATACAAAGCTCGCTTCATTGAAACTCTTACTAAGTATGTAGAGTATAGAGCAAAGATGCTTGGCATCGCTCCTTCCGAAATTACAAGCCGCCTCAATGAAAGTTATACTCTTAAAGATGTTGATGCTGTTTGTGACCAAATTCTTGACGCTACTGTCAATTTTAGTAGACTTCCTCTCGGTGGAAGAACGAAGACATCTGCTCGCATCGCTGAGTCTGTAAATAGACCTGCTAAAAATAATAGTTATGACGAAGATGATCTAAGTGATCTTTATGAGCTCGCCGGGCTGAAGAAATAAACTAGCTCAGAACAAAACAAAATTAAAATTAATTAAAATTTAAAAAGAGGTATTATTATGAGACAGAATCTTTTAGAAACTTATTCTCGCCAGCTCAAGGTTGCTGAGGCTTACGTTGCTAAGAACTTTGAAGGCAAAACCATGTCCAGCCAGACTGCTCTTACTACTGCAGTTCTTCTTGACAATACTAACCGTTGGATCACTGAGTCTCTCAACTCTGAGATCGGTGCTACCACTCGTGACAGCATGGGCGCTTGGAAGCGTTTCTGCTTGAACCTTACTAACATTGCTGTTCCTTCCCTTATCGCTAACGATCTTGTTATCGTTCATCCTATGACCAGCTACTCTGGTTCCGTTGCTTACCTTGAGTACGTCGCTCTTACCGATAAGAACGGTATGCAGGGTGAAGTTCTTAACTCTGTATTCGGCCACGGTAAGATGGACGAGAACCGCATGAACTACACTTCTCAGATCGTAGTTGAAGATGGTACGACTCCTACTCTCGAGGCTGAGAAAGATGGCCTTTCTTACACTGAGGGCACTACTGTTAAGTTCGCTACTTACAAGTCCGTTCTTGCTGATGGTTCCGCTGTTTACGGCGATGAGCCCGATGCTAATGCAAAGAAGATCGCTTACGTTTCTAAGCAGTTCCAGATGAACAAGATCCCCGCAACTGAGATTCCTTCTATCGGTCCTCGCATGAAGCACATTCCTCTCGTTGCTGAGCCTCGTAGAATCGCTGTTCGTTACGACCAGATCACTGCTTTCCAGGCTAAGACCGACTACGGCTTCTCTCTTGACAAGCAGATTGCTGAGCAGGCTTGCGGTGAGCTCGCATACGAGATCGACACTGAGATCGTAGCAATGCTTAAGGACGGTGCTAAGGAAGGTACTACTGAAGAAGAGTTCGCAGCTCTTACTTGGTCCAAGACTCTTCCTGTTGGCGTTTCTAAGTTCGAGCACTACAACGGCTTCCTTGAGATCGTTGAAATTGCTAAGGCTATTATCTACAACAGAACCAAGAAGTTCCATCCTAACTACATGGTAATCGCTTCCGACATTCTTCCTGTTCTTCGTTTCGTTAACGGTTTCACCGCTACTAAGAACGCTAAG